>Ga0315288_10000016_pt1 | contig 226244 bp, 215 predicted proteins | sample YL17G11_20_MG_FD_203454 | JGI IMG/M metagenome (GOLD analysis project Ga0315288, IMG submission 203454) | Sediment microbial communities from Yellowstone Lake, YNP, Wyoming, USA - YL17G11_20 | ecosystem: Environmental > Aquatic > Freshwater > Lake > Sediment | place: USA: Wyoming | collected... | reverse complement strand
ATCGGCAGCCAGCTCAAACGCGCCTTCCCCGGAATTGAGGCCGCCGAGGACCTAATGAAGTATCTCGAGCAGAAGGCAATTCCGGAAGGCGAGTACCTGATGCGTCAGGGCGATCCGCCCACCGAGATGTACTTTGTGGAAGCGGGGATGGTCACCGCCCAACTGCAAACCGAGGACGGTCAGATCGTGCGCCTGCGCAGCATGCGCGGCGGAACAACAGTCGGGGAAATGGGGCTGTACATGGGGATCCCGCGGACCGCCGATGTGATCGCCTCGCGCTCCAGCATTGTCTATCGGCTCTCGGCGGAGGCATTGGAGAGAATGCGCAAGCAGGATCCCGAGGTGGCTGCGCTGTTGCACGAATGGATCGCACGCCTGCTGGCTGAGCGGGTGGCGGCCAGCAATCGCACGATCGAAGCGCTGATGGATTGATCTGCAGCCCGAGAACAGGGCCGCGCAGGCCTCCCATTGTGCCGCACCTGCGCGCTTAGCTCAGGTCCCCAGCATACTCCGCAGGAAACCCTTCTTTTTCTGTTCCGCCGGCGCGGGGTGCGGTACTCCGATGAGGACCACTGTGATGTTGTCGTGGCCGCCGCGTTCGTTGGCGCGCTCCACTAGGTCCTCGGCGGCAGACTTCAGCGCGTTGCGAGTCGTGATCAGGCGCAGGATCTCGTCGTCCCATACCATATCGGTCAGGCCGTCGGTGCAGACGAGCAGGATGTCGCCAGGACGGATCCGCATTCCCTGATTCAGCCTGGCCTGTTCATCGCTCTCCGCGGCATCTAGATGCAAACGTGTGTCCACTTTCGGCAGCTCGACTGTACCCAGATGCCGGCGCAGCACGTGCATATTCGGGTGATCGTGAGCCTGCTCCGGCGTAATGATGCCTCTCTCGACCGCGTCCTGTACCCACGTATGGTCCACGGTCGTGCGCAGGATCTTTCCGTCACGCACTAGATAGATTCGTGAATCACCGACGTAGGCGGTGTACAACCGGTCGCCTTCGATCCAGGCACAAGCGCAGGTGGAGCCCATGCCAGCCTGATCGGCATGGCTGGCCGAGCGCTCGGCTATGCTCTGGCTGGCGGAATGAATGGCCGTTTCCATGATCCGGAGCGGCTCGGTGTCATGGGTGTCCGTAACATCCTGCACGATGCGCCGCACGGTCAGTTCCGCGGCGACTTCGCCGGCACGGTGTCCTCCGATGCCGTCCGAAACAACAGCAAGCAAGACCGGCTGGCCCATCGCACCCTGATAGGATGCGACGGCCAGGCGGTCCTCATTGATCTTGCCAGACAGACCGGCGTGCGTTTGCGTCGCCACGACGACATGGGGGCGCTGCGTCCGGATCATGCCGAAGGAGGCGTCTTGGTGACCTTGGGCTGCGCGGGCTCGGGCGGATCTTTCAGTTCGAAACGGAACGCCAACTGACCGAAGTGTATCACGTCGCCGTGGCGCAGTAGATGGGCCTCTTGTCCTACGGGCTCAAAATTCACCCAGGTGCCCCCAATCGTGCCCGCGTCCACTACAAAGAAGCCATCGCTCTCGGTTCTCGTGATACGCGCGTGGCGCGCCTCCAGGGATGGGTCGTCCAGTACGTAGCTTGATTGTTTCGGATCGGTACCGAAGGTGACCTCGCGTGCGGCAAGCGGGATCGACGCGCCGGCGGCGAGTTTGAACGTCTCGCCCGGCGCGGCCAGGGGGTCGGGCTGCAACCGACGCAGGAAAGCCGCCGCCTGGCGGAGTTCCGGCTTGGGCGGGGCTGAGCGGCCGCGTTTGCTTGTTCCCACGCGCTTCAGGGTCGACGTCTCAGCTCCGGCTGCAACGGCTTGAGTTAGTGGATCCGCCTGGACTTCGCGCGTGGTACGCGCACGCGCGAACAGCAACCGCAGTGGACCCAGGAACAGGATCAGCAGCAGTACCACCCCGGCAAACGCCACTGCACCGATCATTATCGACTCGCGGTAGCGGCCGAAGAAAGCCGCCAAGCCGCGGGGAGGCTGCAGGACTGTCACCGTAACCGGGAACTCGATGCTGGTCCGGCTCAGGCCCAGTGTATCCACAACCTCTACCACCAACTTGTGTTCGTCAGTTTCGCCGTATCCGCTCAGGTCCCAGATGAAGGCATCGAACGGCTCCGCTGTGTTCTCGCCGGAGATTTGGCCGTCCACATAGAGCGTCGTGCGCAACAACGGGCGTCGATGACTGTCGGGAAACTCGACGATGAGCTCCAATAGCTGGGCCGCCGGCAGCAGCACCTCGTCGTTGTAGGGGTCGTCCTCGGGTGGGCTGCGGAGTATCTGAAGCGGCGGCGACACGAAGATCGGATTGGGCGGCTGCAGATCGATCGTGAACGACTGGTCCGCCGACCTCACCACTCCGGCCTGCCCCGCGACTTCCGCACTGACGGTGTGCGTGCCCCCAGCTTTGATTGCGGATTGATACTGAAGGGCATACAGCCGGCGCAGCGGTGCAAAGTAGGACTCGGGATCTGGATATGGCTGAAGCTCGGTGGCCGCAAAGTAGGCGCCCCCAGTCTGCGTCGCCAGCTTGTTGAAGGCGGCTGCGCTGGTGGTCGCCGTGTACAGCTCGGTATCCGTGAACCACACGAATACCCGCACGTTGTTCTGGAGGGCGTGTTCGATCAGCGGCGCCATGAGCGAATCAATGTCGGGTGCATCCATGTGGGGTGTCATGAAGAACACGGCACGCTTCATGCCGATTCGAGCGGGTTGCACGGCGATGGTTTCGATCGCGATCTGCAGCGTTTGCAGGTTTGGGGTCGTGTCGCGGAAATCCCGACGAAAGGCCTGCAGGCTCACCAGCCAGTCCTTCGCGCTGGCATGCGAAATGAGCGGCCCTGAGAGCGTCACCAGGCTCATGTCGTCGGGCGTATCGGCAGGCAGGGCCTGCGCCCACGCGCTGAGCGCCTCGACGATACCCTGGAACCGGTCCGTGCCCAGTTTGTCGCGCGTCGCCAGCGCCGGCCCGGGATTGATCGCCACCACAAGCTGCAGAGGCACGACTGTTTCAGCCAGCGAGGCGACCGGAAGCGGCTGACCATCCTCGAACACGGTCACCTGCTCAGGCAGGATGCCGCTCACGAATCGGCCGGACGAATCGAACACGTCCATGAAGGTTGAGATGGAGGGGAAGGCCGCGGCATCCGCTGGATAGAGCACGGCCTGCGCCTGCGACTGCGCTTCGGCGCTCACCAAGAAGAAGTTGTCCAGCAGAGGAACTGCTGGACAACTGTCTGGCATGCTCCAACCTAGGAACAGGCCGACGGTCAAGATCAGGGGAACGACTCTACGCATTCGCCGGACTTGATTCCTGGATGACCGCGCGTGCCTCTGGCCGGGTGAGCCGCAAGAACGTCAGCGCCCACACAGATTCCACATACGCAGTCAGGATGCCTCGGGCGACCAGCAGGACGGGCAGATAGATCAAGAAACACGAGCCAGCGATCAGCAGTGCCGTTGTGGATAGCTCGCCCCGTGACGTGGCGAAGGCGATGCCCGCCGGGATCACAATGACCAGGACGGGTATGACAATGACAATGCCGATGACCACGCCGATCACAAACGTGATGAGCCAGATCAAGAATACCGGGCCGATGTTCTTCTTTGCGACCTGCCAGCCGCGCCGCAGTCCATCCCTCATGCTGAGATCCTCGATCACCATGGCCGCATTGGCCTGCTGGACCACAATGCCGGCAACCCACAATAGCGGCAGCAGTACGCACAAAAGTGGCAGCATGCACAAGAATCCAACTCCGGCAGTCACGACACCAAAGAGCGCCAGCGGGACAAAGACGACCAAGACCGCCAGCCCGATCAGGAAGCTGAGCAGGAAGACGCGCCAGAAGAACGGCATGCTCCCGCGGAAAAGCTCACCGAAGCGCAACGTTTCGGCCTCGCCATCGGCTTGGACCGTGCCGCGGATCAAGCCAATTCGGCCGATGGTGCCCAGGAAGATGGCCAGCACTGCAAGGATGAGGATTGCCAGGATAGCGAGAGCGATGATCCACAGGTTTTCCCCGATCCACTGGCCCGCGCCCACAAGAAACCGCTCCACCTCGGAGGCAGTGCCCGGACCGAACGGCTGCTCACTGCCCAAGTTCTGCCGCCAACCACTGCTTCCACCCCCGCCGCCTCCACCACCTCCGGTGCCGCAGCCCGCAAAGATGCCGAAGATCCACAGCACCTTGTGCTTCCAGATGATGCGCCATGCCTTGCCAAGAACTTCGCCGAAGTCCATGCTGCTCCTCTCAGCCCTTATTCCCACTCTATTGTTGCGGGCGGCTTGCTCGTAATATCATACACGACCCGATTGATTCCGTCCACTTCGTTCACAATTCGATTGGCAACACGGGCTAGGAGCTCGTGCGGCAGACGCACCCAATCTGCTGTCATGAAATCCTCAGTGCTCACCGCGCGCAGTGCAACCGTCTCGTGATACGTTCTCTGATCTCCCATCACTCCAACGGACCGCACTGGCAGCAGCACAACGAAGCCTTGCGAAACCGCATGCTCCTGGGCCGCGTCGGAGGAAGCAGCCGCGCGCTTGCCGATCAGACCCGCGTTCGAAAGCTCCTCCTGGAAGATGGCGTCCGCCGCGCGCAGGCGATCGAGACGTTCAAGCGTGATCTCTCCAAGACAGCGAACCGCCAGGCCCGGGCCGGGGAACGGCTGGCGCCAGACCATGGCCGCGGGCAGCCCCAACTCTTCCCCGACCAGACGCACCTCGTCCTTGAAAAGATAGCGCAGCGGCTCCACCAGCTCGAGCCCCATGTCGTCCGGCAGTCCGCCCACGTTGTGATGCGTCTTGATCCGTTCTGCCTTGTTGCGCTCCGGGGCTGATGATTCGACCACATCCGGATATATCGTGCCCTGCACAAGGAACCGCGGGCTGCCCAGCTGCCGTGCCTGCCCTTCAAAGAGGCGGATAAAGGCCTCGCCGATGATCCGGCGCTTCTTCTCGGGTTCGGACACGCCCTGCAGCGCTGCCAGGAACTGGCTGCGGGCATCCACCGTGATCAGCTCGGCGTGCAGCTTCTCTCGCAGGGTCGCCGCCACTTGCTCGCCTTCCCCTTTGCGCAGCAGCCCTGTATCCACGAACACGGTCACCAGTTGATCGCCGACGGCTTTGTGCACGAGGGCCGCAGCCACCGTCGAATCGACGCCGCCGCTCACCGCGGCCAGCACGCGTTCACCGCCGACCTGCTGCTGCACACGCCCCACAGCCTCCTCAATGATCGACCGCGGCGTCCACTCAGGCTTGGCGCCGCATATCTCGGTCGCGAAGTGCCGGAGCAGCTGCTCTCCCTTTGGCGTATGGCGCACTTCCGGGTGGAACTGCACACCAAAGTACTTTCGCCGCATGTCGCCGATGGCTGCCAGAGGGCTGTGCGACGATCGAGCCAGGGCGATGAAGCCATCCGGCATGCGCGTGATCCGATCGCCATGCGACATCCACACCTGGGAGATGTCCGACAGCGCCGATTGCCGAAGCGGTTCGATGCGTGCTGGTCCATATTCGCGTTGGGCGGATGGATCCACCCGGCCCCCGAGCGCATGCGTCAGCGCCTGCATGCCGTAGCAGATGCCTAGGATTGGCAGGCGTGACTCCAGGACGTAGTCTTGGATGAATGGCGCGCCGGCTTCGTACACGGACTTGGGCCCGCCTGAAAGGATGAAGCCGCCTGGATGCAGCGCCATGACGCTGGCGGCCGGCGCGTCCCATGGGAACAGCTCGCAGTAAATATGCGCCTCGCGCAGGCGACGGGCGATCAGCTGCGCATACTGAGAGCCAAAGTCGAGAACCGCAATGGAGTCCCTGCTGGCTGCAAGCATCTGTCAAACAAAGGCCGCTCGAGAAGACGACAATCCAGACTGGCACGGCAGGTTCCCAGACCGCAAATCGGGGCCACGTCCGGGCCGCGCCTGTGATTCCAACACCGTCAGATTATAATGTTCATCGAGAATGGACACGGGCATGAGCACTGTCAGGAAGCATGCAATTCCGGACCTCCTGGTACCACTTCTCATAACATTCGGGGTGATAATCCCGCTTTTCTACCAGATCGTTGTTCTCGCTCCCCAACAGCCTGACAACCTCCGTTCGTTCTACTCATTCGCCTCGGGCCTCGACGGCTACCACGAACTCAAACCGGCCTGGCAAACACGCTTGTTTTCAAATGCCCTTGCCTGGCAGGTCGACCGTTTGAGCGCGGCCATCATGAGCGTGCGCGACATCCGGTATATCAATCGCCCGCAGCCGTTCTCCCTCGGACTGTGGACGGCTGGCTGGTTCATTCTGGTCTCGCTTGTGTACATCTGGTTTCTCGGACGGCGATCGGTCCTGTACATACTCGGGACCTATGCCGCCGTTTCTTTTGGGTACATGGACAAGCTGCCTGCCACTCGCGTCTATCCGTGGGACATGCCGGCACTGTTCGTGTTTGCACTCTTCATGTTCCTGTATCTGAGGAACCGATTCGCGTGGCTCTTGCTGCTGCTTCCGCTGGGAATGGGTTTCAAGGAAACGACCGGGATCCTGTGCGTCGCCTTCCTGTTGTCCGATGACTTGTCAAGATCGACAAAATGGCGGATGTCCCTGGCCGCCGTGGCGCTTTGTGTGGCCGTGAAGTTGGCCATCGACCTGTTCGTTGGGACATCTCGGCCGTTCTTCACGATGGAGACCGGGATCGGAGGGTCACTTGCTGAGGTCTACCTGATCCATAATCTGCAGAGCCTTTCGTCGTTGCAGCCGCTCCTTATCAACGCCGGGACTCTGCTCAGCTTCGCCATCCTTCCAACGACCGGCAACAAGGTGCACACTCTGAAGCTTCTAGCCGTGCTGTTTTCAGCCGGAAATTTCCTCTTTGGCACCGTGCTCGAATACCGGATCTGGTTCGAATTGATCCCATTTGCGCTTTACACAGTGGAATCTGCAACACGCGGCAGCGTGCCGGAGACCGGTACGACCTAGCGCTCCTGGAGGAGTGCCTCCAGGCGGCCTCAGAAAAATCCTGGGCCAGTGGGTCCGAGACGACTTCTGCGCCAGTGACTGCAGGGCGTGTGGCATCCGCAGCATAGCGTATGGCGTTCTCTTTCCTCATGGGAGCGCCCTGCGAGCGAAGGCCATGCTTCTGGGCACGGGCGAGGGGTAGCCCACTGCGCCTTCCGGGAGTCGTCGAATGAAGGACCCGAGCCCGCGGCTTCGGCATTCGGCGGCAAGTGGGGGACTCATCCTGGCAGGCAAAGGCCGCCTAGGCTCCGAATTCGATGCTGTGCTGGTCCATGGAGACTATGCGCGCCAGGGATTCGATGGGCACCCCCAAGGGTTTGAGGGCCTCACGCCCGCCCTCGAAGACCTTCTCTATTAGCGCGCCGATGCCGATGACCCGTGCGCCGGCCGCCTCAGCCAGCCGCGCCAGTCCAAGGATCGTGGAACCCGAGGCTAGGAAGTCATCTATGATGAGCACTTTTTCTCCGGTTGCAAGATATTCCGGCGAGACGATCAGCTCCACCATGCGGCCCTTTGTATGGGAGGGTGCCAGCGTCAGATAGACCTGGTCCGGCATGGTGATGGGCTTGGCTTTGCGAGCGTACACGACTGGGATGCCGAGCTGCAGGGCGGTGGTGAGGGCCGGGGCGATGCCTGAGATCTCTGCCGTCAGCACCCTCGTCGCGCCGAGCGCCGCGAACCGGGCCGCCAGTTCCTTTCCGCACCTGTGCATCAGCGCCGCATCGACCTGATGATTGACGAAGCTGTCGACCTTAAGAATACCGCCTGGGAGGACCTGTCCATCCCGTCTGATCCGTTCCTCAAGCTCTCTCACACTTCCCTCCCTCGCTGTTGTTCAGATTGGCTTTCATTCTACAATATTGGCGGCCGCCCCGCGAATGGATGCGCCACTGCTTAATGCGAGAATCATGCGTGTGTTAGAATTTATCGGTGTCTGATGTCACTTTGATGCGGCTGGCCTCCAATTCACCTCGCCGTAGAGAGTTGATGGCGCTCGGGACATGGATCGTGAGCAGCTGCGTCCCAGAAGTGGACGAATCCCGATCGGCCGGCGAAGCGCCGGCTCATTATGTCCGAAGGTTGGCGGAGGCCAAGGCAAGGGCAGCCATTGGCGGTCTGCCCGCCGGTGCGGTCATCGCCGCGGCTGACACGGCTGTGGTGGACGGCAACGATGTGCTGGGAAAGCCGGCCGATGCCGCCCATGCGCTGCTGATGCTGCGGCAGCTCCGGGGCCGCACGCACCTGGTCTACACCGGGCTGGCAGTGCTGGATGGGATCTCCCGCCAGCTGCTGACCGACGTGTGTGTGACAGATGTCCCCATGCGCGACTACAGTGATGCCGAGATCAGCACCTACGTGGCTACGGGCGATCCACTGGACAAGGCTGGCGCCTACGGCATCCAGCATGCCGCCTTCCATCCGGTGCGGGAGATGGGCGGCTGCTACGCCTCCGTGATGGGACTGCCCCTTTGCCACCTCCTGCGCCTGCTTGCCCGCCTTCATGTAGCCTCGCAGCCTGAGCTGCCCGATCGCTGCCAGGCCCACTTGAACTACGCCTGTCCGGTATCAAACGCCATCTTGGGCGGTGCACCGGTCGGATAACAGAAGGAACGAATGAGACAACTACGCCGGATCCACCTGCCCGCCATGCTGTTCCTGCTCGCAGCGTGCTCCACCAATTCGGGTGGCGGGCCTGTCATTTCGATCTTCGGCCCCTCGCCCACGCTGCCATCCCCGATTGTCGGCGTCACATCCGTCCCGGACGCCGAGGTGACGGTGACGAGCTTCCTGGAGGCCCTCAAGAGCAACGACTTGACCGCCATGTACGCCATGCTTTCGACCCCCACGCGGGCGGCGGTACCGCAGGATGCCTTTCTGATGAAGTACAACGAGGCCTTGAACACGATGGGGGCCGCGAAGTTGGATTATCAGGTAGTGAGCCAGCTTCTCAGCCCCACGGCCGCGCAGGTCGCATTCAAAATCACCTATCACACTGCCCTGGTCGGCGATCTTGAGCGCGAGATGGTGGCGAACCTTGTGCTCGAACAAGGACAGTGGCGCCTGAACTGGGACGACGGCCTGATCCTGCCGGAACTGGCGGGCGGTAACGTGCTGAAGATGGATTACCGCATCCCCGGCCGCGGCGACATATACGATCGAAACGGGCAGCCGGTCGTTGTGCAGAGCGATGCCTATGCCCTCGGCATCAAGCCCGGCGATCTGGCGCCGAATTCCGCCGGCGGGCTCGTGGGCGCGCTCGCCAGGCTGTGCCATCGCACGATCGAATCGATCGAGGATGCCTACGCCGGGGCGGCTCCAGAATGGTACGTCCCGATCTGCGAGGCTTCCGTGGAAGAGGCGGGGGCGCTACTCAATCTTAATACGCCCGGCCTGATCGTCACGCCATACCGCGCACGCTTCTACCTCGATCAGGGGATCGCGCCTCAGGTGGTCGGCTATGCCTCGCTAATCCACAAGGAGGAGCTCGACCAGTACCGCCGCCTGGGTTACCGCGGCGATGAAAAGGTCGGCCAGTCGGGCATTGAGAAGTCGATGGAACAGTACCTCTCCGGAAAGCACGGCGGCTCGCTGTATCTGGTCGATCCCAATGGTCAGATCGTAACGCGCCTGGCTTCCAGCGAGCCTGAGGCGGCGGCCTCAGTGCACCTGACGATCGACCGCAATCTGCAACACTACGCTCAACTGGCTTTTGGAGAGTTCCACGGAGCCGCGGTGGTCCTCGAGATGAACACGGGCCGCGTGTTAGCCATGGTCTCTTCACCCCAGTACGACCAGAACTTGTTCGAGCCCGAGAACTACAACAGCAGCGCGCTGCTGGCCGACACGGTGAATGATCCGGATCAGCCTCTCGTCAATCGGGCGGCGCAAGGCGTCTATCCTTTGGGCTCTGCATTCAAACCGATCACCATGGCGGCCGGACTTGAAAGCGGATTGTACTTGCCCATCACCACGTACGATTGCCAGTACGATTTCACCGAACTGCAGCAGTACGGCGGACCCGTGCTTCACGATTGGACCTGGGATCACTGCCAGGACCGGGTGCGCGCCGGGAACTTCTGTGATACGAGCGACAGCCGGCCCTCCGGGTTGCTCACACTGCAGGAAGGCCTGATGCGATCCTGCAATCCGTTCTTCTGGCACATCGGGCTTGACCTGTTCAACAGCGACCGCGCCGGCGACATCGCCGAGATGGCGCGGTCGTTCGGCCTGGGCTCGGCCACCGGCATCAATGCCGTTGCCGAGGCCACGGGCAACGTATCCGTGCCGTCGCAGCCAGTCGATGCGACCAACCAGGCTATCGGGCAGGGGGACCAGCTGGTGACGCCACTGCAAGTCGCCCGGTTTGTCGCGGCAATTGGCAATGGCGGGACGCTGTACCGCCCGCAGTTGATCGAGAAGATCCAGCCGGTGAATGGTCCGGCCACAAGCGAGTTCAAGCCGGACGCCGCGGGCACTCTTCCGATCCGGCCCGACAATCTGGCAGCCATCCAGGAAGCCATGTCGATGGTCATCAACAATCCGCGCGGCACGGCCAGTTTCCGCCTGCGAGGCCTTACGTTCGAGAGCGCCGGAAAGACCGGCACAGCACAGTCCGGCTCCGGTAAGCCGCATGCCTGGTTCATCGGATATACCAAAGTCGAGCAAGACACGGGACTTCCGGACATCGCCGTGGCCGTGATCGTGGAGAACGCCGGCGAGGGTTCCGACTACGCCGCGCCCATTTTCCGTGCCCTCGTCGAGACCTACTACTACGGCTCCTGGCAGGGGCGTCCCTGGTACGCGTCCGATTTCGGTCAGGCCACGTACACGCCGACACAGTTTGGAGCGAATGCCACGCCCGTACGGTAGGAAAGATCAACCCACTGCGTGCGTGCACGCTCTGTGCCCGCTGATTGAGAAGCGGAAGATACTCGGATATGCCGGGTGAGTCGCCATGCGCCGGCCTGATCATTCAGGCCCAATCCGGCTTTTTCACTGTTGCTACAGACAACGGTGCCATCGTTTGCCAGTTGCGAGGCAGGCTCAAGCAGGGCCGCGCCCGCAGTGACCTGGCTGCCCTCGGCGATCGTGTTCAACTGCAGCTGCTCCCTGACGGATCAGGCATCATCGAGAGCGTGGCGCCACGCGTACGCGCGATCGTCCGCCTGGATCCCAGGCCGCGCGGAGTCTATCGACAGGTGTTGCTGGCGAATGCTGATCAGGCCGCGTTTGTCTTTGCATGCGCGCATCCTGAACCCAGACTGCGGATGCTGGATCGGTTCCTCGTGATAGCCGAAAAGCAGGGCGTGCCAGCCATTGTCGTGGCGAACAAAGTCGACCTCGTATCGGAGAAACGAGCCCGCGAGATCTTCGCACCGCTTGAACCCGCGGGCTACACCGTGCTGTATACTTCCGCGCAGTCCGGTGTGGGGGTGAAGGGGTTGGCCGCCCGGCTTGCCGGCAAGATCACCGTACTGGCGGGGCCCAGCGGTGCGGGGAAGTCCAGCCTGCTAAATGCAATTCACCCGGGACTGGCCCTGCGCGTTGAGGAAGTGGGTGCAGCCAACAAAGGCACGCACACGACGGTCGTGCGGCAGTTGTACCCCCTCGGTGATGGGCGCAGCTACGTGGCAGATACTCCCGGCTGGAAATCCCTGGCGCTGTGGGACACGGAACCGGAGGAGATGGATGCCTATTTTCCTGAGATCCGGCCGCTGGTGAGTGAGTGCCGATTCAGTGACTGCACCCATATCCACGAACCGGATTGCGCAGTGCGGGCCGCGGTGGAGCTGGGCAGGGTTCACCCGGAGCGCTACGAGTCCTACGTTCGGCTTCGTTCCGGCGAAGCCTGACGGCTGACGCTGGCCCCGACCGCAACCGGTCCGTTTAGCTGCATGGACGCGAACTGGAACATCGTTGGGCACGCCTGGGCTGTGGACATGCTGCGCCAGCACGTGGGCCGAGGCACGGCGCGCCATGCCCACCTGTTCACCGGACCGCGCGGGGTTGGCCGACGAACCCTCGCGCTGCGTTTTGCGCAGGCACTCAATTGCACCGATCCGCCAGAGCCGGGAATTCCGTGCCTGAAGTGCAATGACTGCGCGCGCATCCAGGCGCGGCAGCACCCCGATGTAACCATTGTGGAAGCCGAGGCTGAGGGCGCGACGCTCAAGGTCGATCAAGTTCGCGAGCAGCGACGGCTGCTCGCTCTGAAACCATTCCTGGGCCGGTTCCGCGTCGCCATCTTCCTGCGCTTCCAGGAGGCCAACGACTCCGCCGCAAACGCCCTGCTAAAGACGCTTGAGGAAGCGCCTGCGTACGCGATCTTGATCCTGACGGCCGAGAGCCCTGAAGGGCTTCTTCCGACCATCGTGTCTCGCTGCGAGGTGCTTCGCCTGCACACCGTCCCGCTGGACGCGGTGCAGCACCTGCTCGAGCAGCATGGTGCTCCGCCGGAGCAGGCGCGCCTGATGGCGCATGTCAGCGGAGGTTGCCCGGGAACGGCGCTGCGCCTTGTGGAAGACAAGGGTGCGCTAGCCTACCGGGAAGAGAAGCTCAATGAACTTATGGCGCTGCTGCCCGCCACGCGGGCGCAACGATTCGCCTATGCCGAGAAGCTCGGCAAGGACAAGGCATCCATGCACGCGGTGCTGGTGCTCTGGTTGTCTTTCTGGCGTGACGTGCTGTGGCGCGCCGGCGGCGCATCGACGCCGATCTCCAACCTCGACCGCCAGCAGGAGATCGATGCGCTTGCTCGACAGCTGAGCCTGGCGAGCGCCAAGCGACTCGTCGCCGACTTGGACCATGCCTTGCGCCGGCTTGAATCGAACGTCAATCCGCGGCTGCTGGCCGAGGTGCTGCTCCTGGACTGGCCGCGCTGATTTGACACCGAAGGCGCGCGCACAAGGCCCATGCCGCACTCGCCAGGAAAATGAGGCGCAAGCCCGGAGGGCGCGCCGCGATCGTCAATGCGCCCGCCGGCTACGAGGCCTCCTGCTTTGCCGGCCTCGAACGGGCTGCCTCCACGCCTGCCGGCGCCTTTGATTGGGTCCGGATCTTCGTCCAGACCGAGGCCGAACTCAAGCAGCTGGCGCCAAAGGCCGCCAGGGCCCTCAAGCCCGAAGGCATCCTGTGGATTTCGTACCCGAAGGGCTCGTCCAACGGCCAGACCGATCTCACCCGCGACAAGGGCTGGGACAGCCTCAAGGAGCTGGATCTCAAGTGGGTGAGCCTCATCTCTGTCAACGACAACTGGCTGGCGTTCGCACTGTGTCCGTACAAACCCGGGGAAGCGCGCACGCAGGCCTGGAGCTGAGAGGCATAATGTGCAGAAGCATCAAGACTCTCCGAACGCCTGATGTGCGTGCCACGGATCAGGAGATCACAGAAGCCGCCCTGCAGTACGTGCGCAAAGTGAGCGGATATCGCAAACCATCGCGCCTCAACCAGGCCGCCTTCGAGGCGGCCGTCGGAGAAGTTGCAGACGCTACCCGCAAAATGCTGGCGAATCTTGCCGCGCAGCCACAGTCCGCGGACCACCAAGTGCACCGGGGGTCGAAAGCACTGGCCCTCTACGGCCATGCCCGATTGCGTTGTTTGGACGTCGTCTGGAACAGCTCCGCGACAATTCGGATCAGTCGGGGCATACCGCGTTGACAGCGATGGACTCCTCGAATACAATCCTTAAGACTACTGCGCACTAGTGGAGTCTTCGGGCGGCATTTGGACCGAAGGCTGGCGTGGGTTCCCCCTGTACGACTTCGGGTCCGACCCGGCGAAGCCTCGCGCCACGTTCATTGACAACCGAAGGCCGCATGGGACATCATCCCTGCCGCTGGCTCATACATTCCGTCACCCGTTTTCTGGTCGCCGGTGCGCTCAGCATCGTATGGGCGCTGCCGCCGTTCCCGGTATTCGCGGCCGCGAGTTTGACCGTCACACCGATCACGTGGAACGTGGTTGGCCTTGACAGCAACGATGTCAATGTAGGTCCAAACAACTTTCCCGTCGGAGCGCGGGTGTGTAACACAGGGGACGCCGCGGCTACGAACGTGGAATCACACTTCGTTTGGGACACAACCGACACTTACATAAACCTTCGTCCTGGCTCGTTGTTCGAATTCACCGTTCTGAACGGCCATGCCCTATCAAGCCTGCCAGCCGGTGCCTGCTACGATTTCTACTATGAAGTCCAGATCACGCGCAACTCCTCGGCCTATAACCACGCGGCGCGGTACCACATCACCGCCACTGCAACCACCCTGGGTACGGTAAGCACCCCCACTCCGCGCGAAGTATTTGTGGAGCATCTGATCTCCCAGAACCGGAACTCCACCAACGATGTCAAATTTGACGGTACTTCCGTGGCGGCGGGCGGAACCATGTCGCTCCAGGTGGGCAATACCTACGTCATCGAGTTGGACGCCTCCACCGCCACTCAGGGATACAACCAACTCGAAGACTTCATCAATTTTCCTAACACCGTCTTTCAGGTGCTTTCGGTCGAGTCGCATTACTCGGCCAATTCATCGGGTTTTGTGGCCAATCCAAGCGATAAGCTCTATGCGGATGGCTGCTTGTGGGACAACAATCCCACGAGTCCAGCCTACCGTTCTTGCATTGGCAGTGACGGCAAGACGGGCGGCACGATCAGAACCATCTATACCGTCAAGATCATCGGGGGCGCGGGCACTAGTCGGACGCTGAATACCCTGATCTATGATTTCTCCGGCAGCAGCTACCACTACAACGCCGACTTCTCCACCCAGGCCCGTATTGCATCCATTTCCTCGCCGCTCACCATGACCAAGTCCTTCAGCCCGGTTTCCATTTCGGGCGGCGACCCTTCCGAGCTATCTATTGCCATCATCAATTCAAGCTCCTCCGCCGTGACCGGGCTCAGCTTGACGGACACGCTGCCCACCTCTCCGGCGCAGATGAGTGTGGACGATCCCCTCGTCGCCTCCGTCTCGGCGGGCTGTTTGTCCCCCGTCTTTTCTCCCATCGTGGGGGCTACCTCCTTCACCTACACAGGTGGTGTTGCGGCCAGCAGCACCTGTACCATCAAGGTCAATGTGACTGCGCCGGCCAACGGCACGTACGTCAACACCACCGGGCACCTTTTCGTCAATTCGGTTGATACGGGGACGACTGCCACGGCCAATCTGACTGTGGCACCCACCAGCAGCGGCGGTGGTTTGTGCGGTCTCACACTGGCCCAATGGACGATGGGGACAGGAGCTGGCACTGTGCCCCCAGGCTATTCCTTCAAAGCTGGCGATGTTGCGACGGCGCAGACGACAAGCAGCGGTCTGGATTCGTCAGCCATCGACACCAGCAACGGCAATCCCCCGAACTCGTGGCAGGTGTCCGGATTCAATCAGGCTACTGCCAACGCCGATACTTCCCCGTACGTGCAGTTCCAGGTTGACACCAGCCAGTATGCTGGCGTCCAGCTCACCCTCGATTTTCGACGTGCGGCGGACTGGAGCTCCGCCGATAATCGAATTGTCATCTACTCCAGCACAACGGGTGCGGCCGCTTCATTCACTGAGATCGGCAGAACCCTGATCGCCGAATCGTGGCCGGTTTCTCCTGCCACCTCCGGCACCTACAGTGCCTCGACGACAGGCACCTCCAGTACCTACTTCAGGATCACGGCGATTCAGGCCAACAACCGGAACGCTCTCCTGTACCTGGACAACGTCAGAGTCACCGGCTGCGGCACGGCACAGAAACCAACGATCACCAAAGTGTTCAACGCGGCCACCATTGCCGCCGGTGGTACTTCCACCCTGACGTTTGCCTTGACCAATCCCAACAGCGCCCCCCTGACATTGGCCACCTTTTCGGACACCTTGCCTTCCGGTGTCCAAGTGGCATCGACGCCCGCAGCCAGCAGCACCTGCGCCGGCTACGCCTTCAATCCGTCCGCAGGGGCTACCACCCTGACTTTCTCCGGTGGAACCATCCCGGCCGGCGGCAGTTGTACAGCTCAGGTCAACGTGACCGCGGCTTCTGCGGGTGTCTACCACAACACCAGCGGATTCATTTCGAGCTATGAGTCAGGCACCAATACCGGCGCGGGAGGTTCTGCCAGCGCCACACTGACCGTCCTGGCACCACCGGCGATCTCGAAGGCCTTTTCTCCCAATCCCATCTACGCCGGAAATACCAGCACCCTCACCTTCACGATCACCAACCCCAATTCGGGCACAGCATTGACCGGAGTAGCTTTCACTGATGATCTACCCGTCGATCTCACCATCCCGACGGCACCAACCGCCGCGCAGTGCGGTGGCACTGTATCCAGGTCTTTGATCGGTGGGCAATATCGCACCGTCACCCTGACCGGGGGGAGCATCGCGGCCGGGGGAACATGCACGGCCACGGTGGCCACGACCTCCTCGATCACGGGTAGCTACGCCAATACCAGTGGGTCCGTCTCATCAACAAACGCTGGCACCGGCAATACGGCCAGTGACACCCTGGGCGTCCAGGCCGTTCATCCCGGCATTGCCATCCTGAAACAGGTTTCGACCAGCGCCTCTGGTCCATGGGCCAGCGCGGTCAACGTCGCCCCGGGCGGCAGTGTCTACTACCGCCTGACGATTGAAAACATTGGCGATGTCCCCCTCAGCCCGGTCAGTGCGACTGATCCAACACTGGACATCACGGGTTGTGCCTGGCCGGCTACGCTTCCGGTGGGAACCTCCATTATTGACCCGACCGCCACCTGTGTGGTGGGGCCAATTTCGGCTTCAACCGAAATCGGCACCTATTCGAATACAGCCACTGGCCACGGCACCTATTCCGGAACGGAATACGATTCGGCGGAAAGTACGGCGAGCTATGCAACTACGGCACTGACGCTGGTCAAAAGCATCACCGAGACCAGTTTCTCGGCTGCAGGAAACGTGCTGCACTACAACTATGTAGTTTCCAACACGGGCACCGCGTCCTTGGCCTTGCCGGCGACAGTCATCGATAGTAATACTATGGTGATCTGCCCGGCAACGGCTGGTGGTGATTCCAATCTGGATCCAGGAGAAAGCGTCGCCTGCACGTCCACATACTCGGTGACGGCTTTCGACATGTCGGTTGGTTCGATCACCAACACGGCCTATGCAACGGTGAGTTCGATCCGCTCGAATACCGACCGTGAAACCATTTACAGGAATTTGCCCGACCTGGTTGTATCCAAGACGGACAACACTAACGGCCACGCAACTACTGGGAGTGCTTTCAGCTGGACGGTGACTGTGGCGAATCAAGGTCCTGTGGATGCCGTCTTCACCGCCGGGCAGACGATCCTACGTGATCAACTCCCATCGAGCGGTGCGGCCTATGGCTCAGCGACACTCGGTGCGAGCTCGGGAATCGCCGGTTCCGGAACTATCAGCTGTTCGATTGACCCCGGAACCAAGCTGCTGACCTGCATCGCCCTTGGCGATAGCGTAACCATTGGCGCAACGACCGGCAGTTTTGCGATCAATGTGCAGGTAACTCCAAGCGCAACGGGTAGCCTGGTCAATACTGCATCTGTTGATCCAAATGGGAATGTCGCGGAAGGGAACGAGGGCAACAACAATGGTTCAGATGCTGTCACGGTGATCGCCGCGGTCGCGCCGACGGTGACGAAGGCATTTGGCGCTTCCGACCTGGTGAGTGGCGGCAACACTAGCCTGACGGTGACGATCGGCAACACGAATGTGAGTGCGATCACGCTGACGAGTGTGCTGACCGATACGCTGCCGACCGGCATGACGATCAAGACAACAGGCAATACAGGCACGTGTACGGGAGTGACGGCGACGGCAGGCGCGGGCAGCTTCACCATGGCGGGCGGAACGTCAATTCCTGCCGCTGGCTGCACGATCATCGTAGATGTGACGAGCAGCACGGCGGGTGTGGTGGTGAACACGATTGCGGCGGGTGCCTTGCAGACCTCGGCTGGGAACAATGCGAGCGAGGCGACGGACACATTGAACGTGTACGTCCCGCCGACAGTGACGAAGGCGTTTGGTGCGAGCACGATCCTCTCCGGCGGCAGCACGACCCTGACGTTGACACTGGGCAATCCTGGGGGCAACCCTGGAGCTTTAACCACAGTGCAGGTGGATGACACCCTCCCCACAGGTTTGACTCTGCAGAACACGACCTTTACCTTTACGCCAGGGGCATGCGGCACGGTGACCAATATCAGCGGGGCGGCCTCTGCTGCGGGAGACGATAATGTCCGTTTCGGTGTGGCATCGATTGCGGCGGGCAGCAGCTGCCAGGTAGTACTGAACGTGACCAGCAGCACGACAGGGGCGATCACCAACACGACGAGTGTGCCGACGGCCACCGGGCCCGTGGCGCTGACGGGCACCGCGGCCAGTGCCGACCTGACGATCTCGAGCTCGAGTGCGCCGACGGTCACGAAGGCATTTGGCGCATCCGACCTGGCAAGTGGCGGCAACACCAGCCTGACGGTGACGATCGGCAGCACGAATGCGAGTGCGATCACGCTAATGAGCGCGCTGACCGACACACTTCCGACCGGCATGACGATCGGCACGGCTGGGAACGCGGGCACATGTACGGGAGTGACGGCGACGGCAGGCGCGGGCAGCTTCACGATGGCAAGCGGTACCTCGATTGCGTCTGACGGCTGTACCATAATTGTGAACATAACGAGTTCGACGGCTGGTGCGGGGGCGAATACGATCGCCGCGGGTGCCTTGCAGACCTCGGCGGGCAACAATGCGAGCGCGGCGACGGACACGTTGAACGTGTACATCCCGCCGACGGTGACGAAGAGCTTCACCCCGGCGTCGATCGCCTCGGGCGGTACATCCTCGATGCAGATCATCGTGACTAACCCGGCGGGCAATCCCGGCAACCTCACGGGTGTGAGCATCGGCGATACCTATGCTGGCACATTGGTCAACAATGCGGCCGGCAGCGTGAGCTGCAGCTCGGGTAGCAGCGCTACACTGACCGGGGGAGTCAATGGTGGGACCGCAGTGGGATTCACCGCTGGCAGCATTGAGCCTGGCGATACCTGCACCATCACGCAGAGCGTGACGGCTACCAGCACCAACAGCAATACGACGAGCGTGCCGACGGCCAGCGGGCCTGTGGCGCTGACGGGCACGGCGGCCAATGCTACATTGACGGTGATCAATCCATCCATGACGGTTGAGAAGACCATCGGCACCGTCAACTTCAACAGCACAACGGTCATCAACCTTGGCTACTCGATCACCGTGAAAAATACCGGTGATGCAGGTTTGAGTGCTGTTCAAGTCGTGGATGACCTGACCGTCGCCTTCCCGCCACCCGCGACGTACACGCTCCCGGGATCCGCCGTTGGCACCTCGTGTCCGTCCACGTCGAGCTTTGCGCCGAACTCGTCCTATGATGGCAAGCCCAGCCCCGGCGGTGATCCGAACTTGCTGGACCCCGCAGTCTCGAGCACACTGGCTGCCGGGGACACCTGTACCATTTCCATTCTGGTCCAAGTGACCACAGGCGCAGCCGGCATGAACTACACCAACACGGCAGATGCCATCGGTACTCCGCCCGCAGGTCCACCTGTCACGGCGTCAGGCAGTGTAGCGGGGCCCACCTCCATTGACCCAGCCCTGACCAAGTCCGCGGATCCCGCCCAGGCAGAAGTTGGCAGTACGGTGACCTTCACCATCACCGTAACAAACAACGGCACGGCGGCGGCGACCGGCGTCGTGGTCACCGATACGCTTACCGACAATCTGGATTACGTCAGTTCCCAATCGATCGATGCCAACAGCTCATTGCCACGCGGCACCATTACAGTCACGGCGCCCAGAACGATCACGGTGGACATCGGCGCGCTTGGCATAGCCGACAGGATCGTCATTACGATCGTCACAACGGTGAACAGTCTCGGGACCCCTCCGGTTGAGAACTCGGCCCGCCTGACTGCTGCTGACCCCCCGGAAGGAGTTGGCCCTGATCCAACCGGAAACAACACGTCGACCGCGACTCTCGGAGTCTCACCGGAGGAACCAGGTGGCAGCAAGAAAGGCGGCGGCGACAGAGCAACTCCTGGGCGCCTCCCATCGACGGGATTCGCCGCCGGCGCGAACACGATATTGCCATCCATGCCGGCGGACCGAGTGTACAGTGCCCAAGACGATGTATCGCTTGAGATACCAAGCCTGCGGCTGCGCATGCCAATCGTGGGCGTGCCTTTTTCGAATGACACCTGGGACGTGACTTGGCTCTCGGCCCAAGCTGGTTGGCTGCAGGGCACAGCCTTCCCCTCCTGGTCGGGCAACAGCCTGCTCACGGCCCACGTCTATCTCTCGAATGGCCTGCCCGGCCCGTTCGTCAATCTGCACAAGCTGCACTGGGGTGACCAGATCATCGTCCACCTTTCGGGCCAGCGGTATGTCTATGAGGTCCGCGCTGTCAAGGTGGTGTCTCCTGACGACACGTCGGTCTTCCAACATCGGGACGATCCCTGGCTGACATTGATCACCTGCAAGGACTACGCCTCCGCAACAAACACATACGCCCACCGCGTTGTGGTCACGGCCGTGCTCGTCAAGACAGAAACGGAGTCAACGACGAACGCACGAGCCGCCGGGCGCTAGGCTTGGACGGGTCCGGCCAATAACCGAGCGGGGGCGGCCAATTGGCCGCCCCCGCTCTGTTGCTTCTCCCGGTCTCCTACTCGAGCGCCTGTTTCAGCTTGCGCGCCAATCTGCCGAAATGCGCCGTGAAGCGCATTTCCTCCAGGCGCGGGCGAGGCAGGTCCACCTTGAGATCGAGTTTCACCGTGCCCGGCCTCTGTGTCAGCACCAGCACGCGGTCGGCCAGGAATAGCGACTCGGTGATCGAGTGAGTGACCATGACCACGGTTTTGCGCCTTTTCTGCCAGATACGTGACAGCTCAACGCCCATGCGTTCGCGTGTGAGGGCGTCGAGTGAACCGAAGGGCTCATCCAGCAGGAGCAGGTCCGGGTCATGCACCAGTGCCCGTGCGATGGCCACCCGCTGCGCCATGCCGCCCGAAAGCTCGCGCGGCAGCGAATCCTCAAAACCCTGCAGGCCGACCAAGTTGATCATTTCCTGCGCCCGTGTCCTGGAATCTTCGGGGGGCGAACCGTTCAATTCGAGCGGCAGCGTGATGTTGCCGATTACCGTGCGCCAGGGCATGAGATTGGATTGCTGGAAGACCATCCCGATGCGCGGCGTGCGCCCATTCCGAAAATCCACGCGTCCGTGAGTGGGCCGAAGCAGACCGGCCAATGTTCGCAGCAACGTGGTCTTACCAGAGCCAGATGCGCCCAACACGCAAATGAACTCCCTTGGGCAGATCTCGAAAGAGATCCGATCCAGCGCGTGCAGTCCACCGTTATTGTCGGGGAACACAACGCTAAGTTGGTGGACCGTCAGGACGGGCGAGACGTGTGCCATGCGGCTCAATCTATGAATTCGTTCGTAAACGCCTTGCTCAGGTCGAGCGGCTCCTGGAGTAGTCCCATCTTGAGCAGTGTGTCCTGCATGTTCTGCCAGGCTTGCGGGTCCGATCGGCCGAGAACGTCGGTTCTCCACAGCTTGATACTTCGATTGAGCACTTCCATTTGGGTCGATCTGTCCGCTTTGGCGAGTTCGTCGACGTACTTCAGGCTGATGTCGTATGCCGTACCGGGGTCCTCGAGCGTATCTGCCAGTCCCCTCAGAAAAGCCGCGGTCACCCGCCGCACTAGCGCGGGATCGCCGTCGAGTGTCGTCTGATTGGTGATCAGGCCGTTTGATGCGAGCTGCACGTAGTCGGCGACGCGGATCTCGTTCAGCTCAAATCCCTGGGCCTTCAGTTGGACCGGCTCATTCGCCGTGTAGATGGAAACGGCGTCCTCTTGATCCGCCGCCAGGGCCGCCACCTGGTTGAAGCCGATCGAGTCAAGGATCACATCCTTCTCGCTCAAGCCCGCCGAGAACAACAGCGCATCCAGGCCGATGTAGTTGGCGCCAAAGAGCCCCGGAAGGCCGATCCTTTTGCCTTTCAGGTCGGCGGGGGTCGAGATGCCCTGTTCCACCTTTGACGCCACGCCGACAGGATACTGTTGATACCACGCGCAGACGTAGATCACCGGCAAGCCCTGCGCGCGTGCCAGCAGCACCTGCTCGCCGGAAACCACCGCGAATTGCAGAGTGTTCGCGCCCACCAGCGATACCGCGTCCGTCTCGAATGAGTAGTCGAACTCCACGTCCAGGCCCGAGTCGGCGAAGTAGCCCTTATCAAGGGCGACATACAATGGGGCAAACTGGATGTTGGGGATATAGCCCAGGGGCATCCGCACATGCGTCAAGGGCCCGGCGCCCGGCTGCGGGCCTGCGCCTGAGCACCCTGCTAGGGCCAACATGATGACGGTCAGAACGGGAATGATCGTGCGCAACATGCTCACCTCACTACGCTGTCATTCTTTGCGCCAATCCTGCCAAAGCAGCGTCCGGGCCTCCAGCCATGCAACGATCCCATACAGGCACAGCGCCATGGCGATGAGCACGAAAACGGCGACGAAGACCAGCGCCGTGTCGTATTGCCCGCGTCCCACGTTGATCAGGAAACCAAGGCCGCGGTCCGAGCCCACCAGTTCACCCACCACCGCGCCGATCACCGAAAGCGTCGCGCCGATCCGCAGGCCCCCAAGGAACACGGGCAGCGCTGCGGGGATCTCGAGCTTGAGCAGGATTTGCCCGCGCCGCGCACGCAATGAGCGCATCAGGTCCTGCAGCGCCGGCGGGACGGCGCGTACCCCGACGATGGTGTTAACCAGGACCGGGAAGAACACGATCATGGCGCAGATCAGGACCTTGGAGAACATGCCCGGTCCGAACCATATGACCAGCAGCGGCGCGATCGCAACCAGTGGGACAGCCTGACTCGCGACGAGATACGGCGAAAGCAAGCGCTCCAGGGCACGCGATTTTGCCACGGCGTAGCCCGTGAAGGTCGCCAGGCCGACGCCCAGACTCAGCCCGAGCAGGATCTCCACAAGCGTGGCGCCCGCATGGAACGCAAGGCTGCCGTCCGCGGCGGCTGTCAGGAAGCGCATCCACACGTTGCCCGGCGAAGGCAGTATGAAAGTCGGCAGATCCGCCGTCCGGGCGATCAGCCACCAGCCCAGGAGGCCCGCCAGGAGGGACGCCATGCCCAGCAGGGACTGACTGCGCCGTGCAGCGCGGGGGATGACGCCAGGAGTGTCTGCCACGAACTCTTCCGCCTATCGACTCTAGTAGCAGGGGGCAATGAGCTCGCCCCGAGGCTTGACCCCGGGGCGCAGAAACAGCCAAACGATCGCGCCTGCCCCGCCTGAACAAAACCCCGAAAACGATGTTCGTTTTCGGGGCGCTCAAAGCGGGCCGGTCCGCGAATCGGCCAGCCGCTAACCTTCTTCTATCCAGACTGTGACTGTCGGCCCCGGAATCTCGCCGGGTCATGCCGCCTCGTGAGCGCCGTGTTGCTTGCACTGCCGAGGGGCTCGTGGGCTCTACCACCGATCGGGAATTTCACCCTGCCCCGAAGGTCGATGTTTGATTAAGTGCATTCTACCACGATCGTCCGCCGCAGCGGACCTACGAGATCACGCCAAGCTTCTTGCCAACCTCGCCGAATATCGTCAGCACGCGATCGATCTGTCCATCGGTGTGGCTCGCCATATAGCTTGTGCGCAGCAGTTCCATGCCCTGCGGCACGGCTGGCGAAAGGATCGGATTCACGAACACGCCCGCATCGAACAAAGTCCTCCAGGCCAGCAGGGTTTTCATGTTGTCGCCGACGATGATCGGGATGATCGGTGAGACGGATGCGCCGATGTTGAAGCCCATGCCGCGCAGTTCGCCTCGCATGCGCTCGGCGATGGCGCTAAGGCGTTCGGCCCGTTGAGGCTCATCGCGCATGATCTTCAGCGCCGCCAGCGCCGCGGCCGCGTTCGCCGCCGGGATGCTGGCGCTGAAGATCAAGGCGCGGGCATGATGCTTGATGTAGTGGATCACCTGGTCGTCGCCGGCGATGAAGCCGCCCAGAGAGGCGAAGGACTTGCTAAAGGTGGACATGATGAGGTCCACGTCCTTGGTGACGCCGAAGTGTGCCGCCGTGCCGCGCCCGCGGCCCATGACGCCCATTCCGTGCGCATCGTCCACCATCAGCCGGGCACCGTGCTTCTTGCACAGCGCCGTGATCTCCGGCAGGGGCGCCAGATCGCCGCCCATGCTGTACAGACCGTCCACCACGACCAACTTGCCCTTGTCCTTTGCGATCCCCGAGAGCACGCGTTCGAGGTCAGCCATGTCGTTGTGCTTGAAGCGCTTCGTCTCGCCCCAGGCGAGCCTCGCCCCGTCGACCAGGCTGGCATGATCGTCCCTATCCATCACGATTACGTCGCCGCGGCCTACGATGGCGCTGAGGACACCCAGATTCGTCTGCATGCCGGTGGAGAAGACCAGGGCGGCCTCCTTGCCGACGAAATCCGCCAGTTCGTGCTCCAACTGCTCGTGCAGCTCGAGCGTCCCGTTGAGGAAGCGGGAGCCGGTGCACGAGGTGCCGAAGCGTTCGACAGCCTCGATGGCGGCGCGGCGCACGCTGGGATCGGTCGTCAGCCCGAGGTAGTTGTTGGAGCCGCACATGATGAGACGATGCCCGTGAAAGACCGCCTCGGTCCCCTCGCTTTCCGACATCGGGATGAAGTAGGGATAGTAGCCCTGTTTGATGGCCTCGCGCGCCTCGGTGTAGCCGAAGGCTTTTTCAAAGATGTCCACGTGACCTCGCTTACTCCCTGCCTGTTTTCCGCCGTGCCTCTGCCCACTGATCGTCAACCATCGGATAGACGAGATTGCCCAACAACCTGATGAGATGGTACAACACGTAGTTTCCTGTGCCCGGCAGAATGATGTAACTGCCGCGTTTCACGCCGCGTATAGTCGTTCTTGCCACCTCTTCTGCCGATAACAAACCAAGTCTGAACGGACCGATGCTGGCATGGTCCGAAAGGTACTGGAGTGCCGGGCTCTTGAGCCGTTTCTCGTAGGCCAGTTGATGTGTGGCGGTATCCGGCGGAAACACGAGTGAGACTCGCAGACCACGCGGCTTGAGCTCTGCCCGTAGTGCATCAGAGAAACCGCGCACGGCGTACTTCGTCGGGCTGTAGGCCGCGTAGCCCGGCCCCGTCACAAATCCTCCTGCCGAGCAGATGTTGATGATGTGCCCACTGCCGCGTTCGAGCATGCCCGGTAGCACCGCTCTCACCATATGGAGCGTGCCAAAGTAGTTGATCTCCATCAAGTGATGGAAAACCTGGGGCTGAATCTCCTGAAAATAGCCCGGAAAGGTCATGCCTGCCGAGTTAATTAGCAGGTCCGGTGCTCCCGCCTCTTCCTCCAACCGCTGCACGGCAGCCTGGACCTGATCCCAATGCGCCACATCGGCCGCTAGGATCCCGTGCTTCCGGTCACCGACGGCCGGCAGTGTCTGGAGCGCAATCTCCAGGGCCTCTCTCCGTCGCGCCAGCATCCAAACCTTGGCGCCTTCCTGCGCGAACTGCTGTGCCAGCGCCAATCCGATGCCGCTGGAGCCGCCGGTGATCAACACCAGGCGGTCGTCAAATGAATGTTTCATTCCGGTCACGTCCTTAGCCTCTGAGTGGATTACAACCCTGACCGAGATTATACGTTATCTTTGCTAAAGACCATCTTATTTGCGGGGAATCCAGTGAATGGGCTTCCCCCATTTGTTCCCAATCCCGCGAGCGCTTGGGCCGCCGCCGAGCGCCTCCTGGTCCCGGAATCAATACGGCCCACCCGACAGGATCTCTGCGAATGCACCTGCCGGCGGGCCGGATTGCTTGCGCGCGGGTGTCAGCCCAGGGGAATTGCGGCGGCTATTCCGCTTTCACAATACATTCGACGGGGCATACCGATACACAGTGCGGTGAATCGTGGTGGCCTTCGCACTCCACGCAAGTGGCCTGGTCAATCAGATACAAGACTCCGTCGCCCTCGCTGATCGATTCGGTCGGGCATTCCGGCACGCATGCTCCGCAAGAAATGCACTCTTCCGTGATCTTCATGCTCATGGGTGTCTGCTCCTTGTGAAATCTCTCACCAAATTAATGCATCGCCCCATGCCCGTCAAATGACGAATGTCCAGTTCTTGCGGCGGTTTTGTCATCTGTTGCGTCACCCGCCATGTGTGGGAACACTGGCTCGTTGAGGGGATGTTCTCTCCTGAAGCAATCTCCTCCAGGGTAGACGCGGATGCAGGCAGTGCTTCGTCGTTTGACTCCCTGCAGCAGCGAGGAAATGCCTGTCGTGGCCGAAGGCGCCATTATCTGATCTGGCCCCTCAGCTTCTCCGCGGTCTCCTTCAGCGCCGCAAGCCGCTCGCGTTCCTTCGCCACCACCGGGACGGGCGCCTTGGTGGCGAACTCGCCCGCCAGCAGCTGCTCCAGCCGCTTGATCTGAGCCTCATTGTCCGCGAGTTCTTTCGACAGCCGTACGCGTTCGGCGTCCAAGTCAATCATGCCCGCCAGCGGCAGATGGATCTCAATCGGGCCAACGACCAGCGCTACACTCCCCTCCGGTTTCTTCTTCACCTTCTTGACGATCTGGAGTGCTGGCGCATCCAGGCCGGCAAGCGCTGCGATTGTACCCGTCTGTTCCTGCAGCAGGCTGGCCTTTGTCCCGGCAGCGATGCTGGCCTGTAGCCTCCGCGCCGGCGGCACGTTCTTTTCCGCGCGCAGATTGCGTATGCTGCGCACGATCTCCTGCACCAGCCCGAAGTCTGCCACTTTTGATTGCTCCCATCCCTCTACTGGTCGTTGCTCCGGCCAGCGCGCCACGATCAAGGCCTCAGGCCAGTCTGCCGCGATTTCTGGGATGGGCGAGCCGTTCAGCGCCTGTCGCAGATGTCCCCACAGCTCCTCGGTGACGAATGGCGTGAATGGATGCAGCAGGCGCAGGCAGATATCTAGCACGCGCGCCAGTGTGACCACGGTCTGCCCGCGCGTGGTGTTACTCTGCATCTGCTGCTTGGCGATCTCCACATACCAGTCGGCGAACTCGGACCAGAAGAAGTCGTAGATCTGGCGGCCCGCCTCTCCATACTGGAAGGTTTGGAACAGTCGTTCCACGTCCCGAACCAGTTGCTGCAGTCTTGCCCAGATCCATGAGTCGGCCAGCGTGTAGTCGGATTTCGTGCTGGCGCCCGGCGGCAGGTTGTTGATGGCCGAGATCACAAAACGGCCGGCATTCCACATCTTGTTGGCGAAGTTGCGGTTGGCCTCAACTTTCTTCACCGAGAGGCTCGTATCGTTGCCCGGTGCGGAACCCACCAGCAGCGTGAAGCGCAGCGCGTCCGTGCCCAGTTCATCCATGACCGTGAGCGGATCGATGACGTTGCCCGAGGTCTTGGACATCTTCCCCCCGTGCTCATCGCGGATCAGGCCGTGCAGGTACACGGTGTGGAAGGGCGCCCGCCCGGTGAACTCCAGCCCCATCATGATCATACGCGCCACCCAGAAGAACAGGATGTCGTAGCCCGTCTCCATGACCGAGGTGGGATAGAAGTACCTTAGGTCGGCCGTCTCCTCGGGCCAGCCCAGGGTCGAGAATGGCCACAACCCCGATGAGAACCACGTGTCGAGTACATCCTGATCCTGAGTCAGTTCAGCTGCACCGCATGTTCCGCACGTGGATGGATCCTCGCGGCCCGTCGTCATATGCCCATCCGGACAGTACCACACCGGGATCCTGTGACCCCACCACAGTTGCCGGCTGATACACCAATCCTTGATGTTCTCCAGCCAGTTGAAGTAGACCTTCTCGAAACGCTCCGGCACGATGCGTATGCGTCCGCCCTGCACGGCCTCAAGCGCGGCCTTCGCCAGCGGCTCGATCTTCACGAACCACTGCGTGGAAATCATCGGCTCGATGATCTCGCCGCCGCGCTGCGAGCGCGGGATGGTGGTGGTGTAGGGTTGGGTCTTGATCACCAGGCCGGCGTTTTTCATGTCTACCCAGAGTTTCTCGCGACACTCGAAGCGGTCCAGTCCCATGTACGGTCCGCCGTGCTCATTGATCTTGGCTGCTTCGTCCAGCACGGAGATCACCGGCAAATGGTGTCGCTGGGCGATATCATAGTCGTTCGGATCGTGCCCCGGAGTGATCTTCAACGCTCCGGTGCCGAACTCCCGCGAGACGTATTCGTCTGCTATGACCGGGATCTCTCGCCCTAGCATCGGCACGATGGCGGTCCGGCCGACGAGGTGCTTGTAGCGCTCGTCCTCGGGGTGCACCGCCACGGCTGTGTCCCCCAGAATAGTCTCCGGGCGTACTGTTGCCACAGGTATGAACTCATCGGAGCCTTTGAGCGTGTACTTGAAGTAGTACAACGTGGCCTCTTCCTCGCTGTACTCCACTTCCAGGTCGGAGACCGCGGTCTTCAGTCCCGGCGACCAATTGATCAGCCGCGGACCGCGGTAGATCGACCCCTTCTCGTATAGGTGCACAAATGCCTCGCGCACCGCGCGCGAGAGCCCATCGTCCAGTGTAAAGCGTTCGCGACTCCAATCGCACGAAGCGCCCAGCCGGCGGATCTGGTTGGTGATGATGCTGCCGTACTTCTTCTTCCATTCCCAGGTGCGCCGCACAAACTCATCACGGCCCAGCTCCTCGCGCGTTACCTCCTCGGTCTGCAGCAAATTGCGCTCCACCATAAGTTGCGTGGCAATTCCGGCGTGATCCGTGCCCGGTACCCACAGTGCCGGTATGCCCTTCATGCGCTGGTAGCGGATCATCAGGTCCTCCATGCTGACAAACATGGCATGGCCCAGATGCAGTTCGCCGGTCACGTTGGGCGGCGGGATGGAGATGACGAACGGCTTGACGCCCGGATCGAAGCCCGGCTTGTTCGGATCGTTCCACGGTTTAAAGTAACCGCCCTGCTCCCACTGCTCGTAGACGCGGGGTTCCGTGGCTCGGAAGTCGTAAGCCTTTGGTAGTTCGTGCTTGCTCATGTGTTCATCCTATATGCATGTTCGGCCCAGCGAAGTTTGATGTCCTCACGGGTGCCGAGTCTTTCATGGAGCTCCCCCGTATGTTGCTGGATGTGGCGAATGTTGGCGATTGCCCATTCCAGCTTATCGAAGCGCAGACCATGCAAACCGGACGGTTTCTCAAAATCCGTCGCAGGAACGCGCTCCGCGACCTGCCTCTCAATGAAAGCCAGATACTCAAGAAGCTCCTGTTTTGAGATCGGCACGCCGCCATGGGGTTTGCGGTGTCCTTTCCAGCGGACAAAATTCTTGCTGGTTGCCTGGAAATACCGGTGGGCCCAGTAAAGTGCGTGATGCGCCTTGTACCAGAATTTGTCCTTGTCTCGCGGCGCGTCCCAAACTGCCTGCGGGCATTTGACAATCGCCCCTTTTAGCATCGCGAGCGCCGCGAGACATTGTGATTGGACTGCACTCTGTAGGCCCATCTTTGCACACCTCTTCAACGCTTCCAGCTTTCCTGTTTGCTGTGCAGTCGTCTGCCTGAGCGCTGCCCATTAACAAGAACGCTTCGTCCTGCATGAGGACGAAGCGCTCGCTTCGCGGTACCACCTCAATTCGCCTTTCGGCGCCCTCAGTGACCGGCAACCACCGGTCCGTGCTGTAACGGGCACTCCCGTGACGGTCTACTTGGCCTGGGCCGTTCTTCGTCAGCGCTTCCGGGCGACTTCAGCGGCGGCTTCAAGCGGAGACTTCCACCGCTCGTCTCCTTCTCTATCAGTCACCTGGCCGCTTACTACTCCCGGACTTGGCGGGATTATACGTGCCTCTCAGGAGCCGGTCAAGCCGGCGAACAGGTGCTGGCGGCCTATTCGGTTGCCGGAAGCCAGATGTCCATCTGCCAGGTCTGATCGACCTGAGGCATGGTGATGAACACAGAGTCGGCGAGCCTGTAGTTGCCGCGCTCAAGCGGCAAGCTGCGCGGCCATGCAGAGTACCTGGCCAGCATGATGCAGTCAAAATCCTGGTGCGCTACGGCCGCGCGCAGCGAATTCATGGTTCGCGTTCCGAGATCGGCGACGACCTCAGGCCCCGGTCCAAGCCATCTCATGCCTGGGTATGGCTGTGCATCGAAGAAGTATTCCGTGTGTCCTGAGTCGACGGGCCACAGCCCACGCCTGATAAGCTCCGGCACAACCGCGGGGGAGTTCAAGAGACGTTGGCAGCGATCTGCATAGCTGACCAGCACCGCCCAGGCCCTGGTGCTATCCACCGATTGTTGCAGGTCGCCTGGGGCAAGCCGCGCCAGGCAGAAGAACGCGAGGTTGAGCAGCAGAAGCGGGGCGACCAAGAGCGTCAGGATGTGCCGTGGCCGAAGGCGCACCACTAGCCACAGCACCAACGCCGGCACCAACAACTGGTAGGCGTAGTTCATGTAGTTCTCAGGGTGCGGCCCGAGGACTATGACGAATGCCAGCATCCCAACTAATGAGGCCCACGCGAAGTAGTCGATTCGCCGGGCGAATAGCGCGCGGGCCGGCACCAGCAGATCTCGCCACGCAAAGAGCCGGCCCGTACTCCCCGCCCCGCTATCTCTGGAAACCGGGCCTGCCAGTACCACCAGGATCCCGGCCACGACCAACGGAAGAAATTCCACAGCCAGCTGGCGCAGCTGGTCGGAGACGTGAGCGGGGTATGTCTCCACGGTATGAGCCAGGTTGCTGAACACGGTGTCGTAGAAGTACAGCGGCAAGATCGTCCTGACGACAAGTGCCGAAAGGCCGGCGACCGCGCCAAAGCCGAGCGCATACAAGAGCCCCGCCCTCTTGGACACAAAGAGAAAGGTGTAGCCGGCAACGATGCCGAAACCCAGCACGAAATACGGCTTGGAGTAGAAGGCCAGCAGGCTTGCGGCGCCGCTCAGCAACAGCCCCCAACGATCGAAGCCGCGCACGTATGGCGCGGTGATGGCCGCCAGGAAGAAGAACGCGCCCATGGAGCTCGGATAGCCGCCAAGGCCGCCGCGCGTCGCCAACGCCGCAGCAACAAGCTCCGCGCCGAGCAGGCTCAAGGCAGCCTGGTGGTTTGAGATCAGCGCAGTGCGGGCGACCACATATGCGCTGAGCACGAGGAACAGCACGGTGATCGCCCGATGCACCAGCAGTGTGTTGCCGAACAGCGAAGCCAGCGGCCACGCGACGAGGCTGAACACAATGCCGTAGTTGGTCATGCCCAGCGGTTGATTCTCAATTGCAAAGGGATTCTGCCCCGCCAGCAGCAACTGCGTTACCACCTGGGCCGCGCCCTCCCGGTACTCAATCGGGTATGGGTTCGCCAGGGTCACCGCCGAGAACAGTAGCAGCCATGTGCCCGCGACAACCGCGGTTCCGATCGTCAGGTATCCAAGCGCTGCAGCAAGTCTCCGATGCTGGTCTGCTCGCACGGCATTTCCGCCGCGGCCTGAACGGGATCTTTCTCGAGAAAGCATTTGCTGGGATCGTCGCAAGGGCGTCGCGGGAAGGGCGTTCCCGTGCCGGCTTCGAACGGCGCGCCGACACGGGTGGGGGGTTGGCAAGCAGCACCAAGTATACTTGCGCCACGGGGTGGATCAGTCAACGCCCCCACGAGACCTGCCCGTGCTCAGCCCAATTGACCTGATGCTGGTAAGCCTTGCCGCCGTTGCGGCCGGCGCCATCAATGCCCTCGCCGGCGGCGGCACGTTGATCACCTTTCCCATGCTGACCGCGGTCGGTGTGCCTGCCATCGCGGCCAATGTGACCAGCACGATCGCCCTCTGCGCGGGCTACATCGGCGGGGCACTTGCCCAGGCGAGCGACCTGCGCGGTCAGGGCCGTCGACTGTGGATCACACTGCCGGCAGGCGTTCTTGGTGGTCTGATCGGTGGAACTCTACTGCTGCGGAGCGGCGAAAAGTTGTTCCGAGATCTGGTCCCGTTCCTGATCCTGCTCGCCTCGGTGCTGCTTGCCATCCAGGACCCGGTGCGCGCCTGGCTCTCACGGCGGCTGGGTCAGCAACATTCGGGGCCACATCTGGAGAAATGGTCATGGCTGCCTGTCGGCCTGGCAGCCATCTACGGGGGGTACTTCGGGGCAGGCCTTAGCGTGATCGTGCTGGCGGCACTCGGCATCACGCTCGAAGATAGCCTGACGCGGTTGAACGCCCTCAAACAGCTTATCGGTTTTGGAACCAATGTCGCCGCCGCGGTATTCTTTCTCTTCTCGGGGCATGTCGTCTGGCCCGCCGCGCTGGTAATGGCGGCGGGGGCGCTGGTGGGCGGTGCGCTCGGAGGCCGCCTGGCCGGCCGGATCAAGCCGTCCACGCTCCGTTGGATCGTGGTATCGATCGGTGTGATCGTCTCGCTAGTCTTCTTCGTCCGAAGCTAGAGGGCATTGCATACCCCTCTCAGGATAGAGCACACCAGGAACTCAAAGGGAAGGGACGTCCTTACTCTGCTCTTCGTGCAGGTTGTGTCCTTCGTGTTTGGTCCTGTCTTCCACCCCGCGGTGTTGCCCAATTGGAACCGGGATCCCCGCCACCATCCAGATCACCTCATCCGCCCTGTCCGCCAGCTGCTTGTTGGCCTGGCCAAGTAGATCTCGAAACAAACGCCCCATAGGGTAGGCGGGGACGATGCCTTGCCCGACCTCATTGGACACGACCACCCAATGCGCCGGGATTTCATCGATGGCTTTCAGCAGCATCGCGATCTCTTCTTCGACGGTGGCACGGGCCGCACTTGCGTCGGGCTGATCCTCATCGGGGGCGGCCGGTGGCAGCCTGTTCGAAACAAGCAACGTCAGGCAGTCTAGCACCACAACCTCGGCCTTCTGCGGGTGTGCCAGCAGGTACGTCCCGACGAGCGTCGGGAGTTCCAGCGTCTGCCACTCGATGGGTCTGCGCTGTCGATGAGCCGCGATGCGTCTGTGCATCTCATGATCAAGGGGTTCGGCTGTTGCGATGAACAATACCGGGCCGCGCCCCTGTTGCGCCAGTCGTTGCGCATAGTCCGATTTGCCGCTGCGCGCGCCGCCGATGATGAGCGTCAGCTTTCGCATGGCTAGGGGCTCGGGGTCAGGTGGCTGGTGTCGTTAAGTAGGTGCAGGGTCGCCCCCCATTCTGCCAGGCGCAGTTCGGACACGGAGGCGTTGGAAACCCACAGCTTCCAGTACGTTTCCAGCGGCACTCCAAGCGCAAGGGTGAGCAGCACTTGGAGCGATCCTCCATGCGCCACGATGATCACAGTCTTGTCGCGGTTCTCCGCGCAGATATCGGCATACGCCGCGCCCACCCGATCTGCGATCTGTTGCAGCGATTCACCCTCCGGCGGCGCGGCGTGCAGCCGATCCGCCTCCCACCGCGCCAGCCTCTCGGCATCCTGCACCTTGAGGCTGTCATAGGTCTTCCCCTGCCAGGCGCCGAAATGGCCTTCCGTCAATCGTTCATCGGTCCGCAGTTCAGGGTGTGAGGCGATGGCCGATCGGATGGCACTCGCGGTCTCGAAGGCGCGCCAAAGGCCGCTGCAGTACATCGCCACCGGCCGCTCCGCGCTTAGCCGTCTTGCCACTGCCCGCGCTTGCAGGCGGCCGATCTCATCCATCGGGATGTCAAGCTGGCCCATGAAACGCACTTCGGCGTTGTAGGCCGTCTGGCCATGACGAACGAGCAGCAGGCGCGTTGTCATCGCGCCGCCGCAAAGGTCAGGAGAACGCTTGCTTCGATCAGCATGTTGATTGCTCCATAGGTATCACCGGTCATTCCCGGGATCCTTCGCAAAACGAATTGCGAGGCGAGCCACCACACCACGGCGGCGCTCACGAGGGCAGCCGCGACGCCGAGATCTTGAAGCACTGAGGAAACGATGCCGACCACCGCGATCGCGGTCAGCAGAGCGGCGGCCGCTTGTGAGGCATGCGCGTGGTCCTTGATGTCCCGACCCAGGCCCGCCGCACGCCCGTACGGGAATGCGACTACGGCCAGCGTCACGCCGCAGCGTCCGAGCGTCGGCGCAAGCAGCAATGCTGCCCACCGCCCGTGCTCGATGGCGTTCATTGCACTGAACATTGTCAATAGTATCAGCACCCCACCCGCCGCCGCGTACGCACCCGTCCGTTCGTCCCGCATGATCTCCATGCGCCGTTTTGGAGTCCCGGCGCCGAAGAGGCCGTCGCAGGCATCCAGCAGGCCATCGAAGTGCAGCGCGCCGGTGAGCACGATCCAGAGTCCGAGCACCAACGCAGACCGAACTTGAACGGGGAAGACGGTCGCCAGCATCAGATCCGCTGCCGCCAGAAGACCGCCGAGCAGAACACCGACCAAAGGAAAGTAAGCCGTTGATCTTCCCAGTTCCCCAGGCGTAAACGGCCGCCTGACGAATGCTGGGGATATCAATAGAAACTGGACCGCTGCTGCAAACGCAACCATCGGAAGTCCATCGCCGCGCGCCCGCCGGTACTCTGGTGGGCTTTGCGCCGCCTTGTGCGCCAATTCTAGCCGCTCTTCTTGGTTACCCCGGCTTCGTCAAAGGTCGCCATCTCGGCGAGTACGCGGCAGGCCGCCTCGACAAGCATCATGGCCAGGGCTGCCCCGGTTCCCTCCCCCAAGCGCATGTTGAGGTTGAGCAGCGGCTCGAGGTGAAGCCACTCGAGCATCGTTCTGTGGCCGCGTTCGGCGGAAACGTGCGCCGCGATGAGATAGTCACGGGCGGCGGGAGTGAGGCTGACCGCGATCATCGCCGCTGCCGTCGAGATATACCCGTCGATCACCACCGGCCTGCGGTGGGCGGCCGCGCCCAGGATCACGCCCGCCAGGCCTCCGATCTCGAAGCCACCCACTTTACTCAAGACATCCAGGCCGTCGCGCGCATCCGGTCGATTCACGTCCAACCCGCGGCGGATAGCCGAAACCTTGCGCCCCAGTCCGTCATCGTCAATGCCCGTGCCTCGGCCGGCGAGCTCCTCGGCGGATCGGCCTGTGAGCGCCGCCGCAACGGCGGCAGCAGCCGTGGTATTGCCGATGCCCATGTCACCGGTGGCAATCAGGTCCGCTCCGGCCCGAATCTCATCCTCAATGAGAGCCGCACCGGTCAAGACGGATTCAAGCGCCTGCTCGCGGCTCATCGCCGGGCCCATGGCCAGATTGCGTGTGCCGTGTCCGATCTTGCGGACCTGCAGGCCGGGCTCGAGCGGGATGTCAGCCGCGATGCCCATGTCCACCGTGCGGATTCGGGCGCCAGCCTGGCGCGCTAGCACGTTGATCGCCGCCCCCCCGCGCAGAAAGTTCAACACCATCTGCGCAGTGACCTCCTGTGGATAGGCGCTGACGCCCTCTTCCACCACGCCATGATCCCCTGCCATTATTACGACAACCTTCTCGCGCACCTGCGGCATCGAATTGCCGGTTATCCCGGCCAGCTGCATCGAGATCTCCTCCAGGCGCCCGAGGCTGCCGTGCGGTTTGGTCAGCACGTCCTGACGCGCGCGCGCGGCCTGCATGGCCGCCTGGTCGAGCGGCCCTATGCCGCGGGTGATCTCATTGAGTCTCGTCTGCCATTCTTCCATGGACGTGCTCATGTGTCGTGACCTCGCCCTCAGAACTCGATGCCCGGCTGCGCTTTCACACCCTTATCAAATGGATGCTTGAGCGCCCGCATCTCGGTCACAAGGTCGGCGTACTCGATCAGGGTCTGCGGCACATCACGACCCGTGATCACCAGATGGAGGTCCGGGGGCTTGTTTGCCTTCAGCCAATCGACCACCTGCGCCGCATCCAGCCAATCGAAGTGCAGCGGATAGGTGAACTCGTCCAGTAGGATCACATCATAATGCCCGCTGCGGATCTTCTCCTGCGCCAGCTCCCAGCCTCGCACGGCTCGTGCCGCACTCTGATCCATATCCTTCGATGTCCACGTGAAACCGTCGCCCGTGGAGTGCCATTCGATGCCGAGCTTCTTCGCTGCCCGGACCTCACCCCACTGCCCCGTCTCGGCTTTGATGAACTGGATCACACAGATCCGAAAGCCGCGCCCCCAGGCGCGCAGCAGCAGGCCCAGGGCAGCCGTGCTCTTGCCCTTCCCATCGCCGGTGTTGACAATAACCAGTCCCTTTCTCACGGCCGGGCATCCTCGCGCCCATCCGGTAGCACTAGTGGAGTTCCGTACTCCGGATGCGGGATGACGCGCACGGGCATTTGATATACCTGCGACAATCGCGCTGCGGTGAGCACCTCTGCCGCGCTTCCGATCGCCTGCAGCCGTCCCGCGACCAGAAGTGCCACGCGGTCCGCATACAGCCCTGCCAGGTTGAGGTCGTGGAGCACCATAAGTATGGCCAGGTTCTTGCGCAGCGCCAGCCTGCGGATCAACCGGATCAGGCTCTCGCGATGCTGCAAGTCCAGATGCGTGGTCGGTTCGTCCAGCAGCAGGACAGGGGTATCCTGTGCCAAAGCACGCGCCAACAGCACGCGCTGCTGCTCACCCCCCGAGAGTTCACCGACGTAGCGCTCCGCCAGCGGCAGCATCTGGGTCTGCTCGAGCGCATACTGCACGCGCTCGTGATCGTGTGGCCCCGTGCGCCCCAGCCAGCCGAGATGCGGCGTGCGCCCGAGCAGGACCGTCTCGTACACCGTGAACGCCGGCGGCAGGCTGCGCGCCTGTGGTACCACGGCCAGATAGCGCGCCCGTTGCATTGTGGAGAGTCTGGAGAGTAGATTGCCGTTGATATGCACGTCACCGTGCTTCATCGGCACGACGCCGCTCACCGCGCGGATCAGCGTGGACTTGCCCGCGCCGTTCGGCCCCACCAGCGCCACCACCTGACCGGACTCCACGCCGAACGTGACGTGTTCCAGCACGCCTCGCTCGCCGTATCCTACCGTTACATCGTCAATTCGCAGCATGCCGGAAGCCGCTTTCGTTTTCCGCTTGTTCCCAACTCCCACGCTCTAGCATACCAAGCTGCCAAGCTCTGAAGTCCATCTCTCACCAGTATCCCTGGTTCTTGGCCCGCCTGAGTACCCACAGGAAGAACGGAGCCCCTGCAAGCGCGGTCACAACACCGACGGGCAGCACCTGCGGAGCAAGAACCGTTCTTGCTAGCAGATCCGCGACCAGGAGCGCGGTGCCTCCGCTGACTATCGAAAGGGGAACGAGGCGGCGGTAGTCCGCGCCCCACAGCAGCCGGACGACGTGCGGCACGATCAATCCGATGAATCCGATGATGCCTGAGAAAGCCACCGCTGAGGCCGTAGTAAGCGAGGTTGCCAGCACAAGCCAGAACTTCACGCGCTCCGCGGGCAGACCCATCTGGCTCGCCTGCTCCTCACCGAATTGCAGCACATTCAGCGCATGCCCCGAGGCAAGCAGCGCAGCCAACCCAAGCATGACATACGGAAGCAGGGCAACCACCGGCTGCCAGCCGCTCATGAGCGAGCCGCCGAGCAGCCATCCCGTGGCGCGCCGCAATTGCTCGTTGGAACGCAGCATCAGGAACGAGGTCAGCGAGGTCGCGAACGAACTGATGGCAACTCCCGCCAGGATGAGCGTCGTGGTCGGCAGGCTCTTGCCGATCCGCGCCAGGCTGTAGACCACCATGACGGTGATTGCCGCACCAATGAACGCGGCCGCGGGGATCACATACAGTGCCGCTAGGTCCTCCGGCCAGCGGATGCTCATCGCCACCACCGCGCCCAGTCCTGCGCCGGATGCCACGCCGATCAGGTACGGATCGGCCAGCGGGTTCCGGAACAGGCCCTGGTAGCTCGCGCCGCTTCCCGCCAGCGCTGCTCCCGTGAGCAGCAGCAACACCGCGTGCGGCAGGCGGATATCGAGCAGGATGGTCGCGAATATGCCTACCTCATCCATCGAGATCGTCGTCCAGCCAGCCCTGGCGGCTATGATCGACCACATGATCTGTGGCGGGATGTTCACGGGACCAATAACCACACTCAGTATCAGCACCGCCGTGAGCATAAGCAGACTCAACGCCAGCGCACGGCTCAGGGGCATCTTCATCAGCTATGCACGCACGGTCGAACGTGAATCCTTCGGCACACGGGCGCTCACCGAACCAGGTCCGGATGCAGTAGCTTTGCCATGGCTTCCAGACCATCCACCAGGCGCGGTCCCGGACGGCTGACGAGGTTGTCATCGAAGACATGGACCCGGTTCTGCTGAATCGCCGCGAGAGCATTCCATCCAGCCCGGGCGCGCACCTGCTCGGGCGTCACGCCGCCGTACGTGTAGTCTCCCAGTATGATCAGGTCCGGCTGCCTCGCCAGCAGTTCCTCCACGCTGACCTGCACCCATTCTGCGCTCAAGCCCGCGCCGAAATTCACGCCGCCGGCAGATTCGATCAGCAGGTTGACAAACGTACCAGGCCCGGAGGTATACGGAGCATTAGGATCGGTCGCATCAAGCTCGTAGTAGACCAGCGGTGTCTGCGCGGCCTTCGCAACCTGCGCGCTGACGGCGTCCACCCGCCCCTGCAGGGCTGCAACCAGCGTTTCGCCCTGCGCCTGGTGTCCGCTCAGCTCGGCGACCGATCGAAGGTTGGCATACAGATCGTCGAAGGTTGCGGGATTCGGGACCACGTGTACGGTCAAGCCGACATTCTCGAGGTCTGCGATTTGCTCGGGGGGCGTCAGCGGCGACGCCAGGACCAGGTCCGGTTTCGCCGATACGATCAACTCCATGTTGAGAGCCATGAATCCACCGCCAACGTCCGCCACGCTCAGGGCCTCAAGGGGGTGATCCGAGAACGAGTCCCGGCCGACCAGCTGCGCTCCAGCGCCCATGGCGAAGAGGATCTCCGTATTTGAGGGTGCCAGCGAAACGATCCGTTCTGCGGGCTGATCTGCAGTGATCTGGCGGCCGAGGCCATCCGCCTGGCTCATCGGCGTTGTGACAGTCGGCTTGGGTGCCGGTGGTGAGCCGCATGCGCTCAGTGTCAGGATGGCCATTACGGCAACAAAGGCAAGCTTCCTAATCATCTTGTCCTTTCAGACGGCCCGGATCGTCAGCGGGCGGCGGGGAAAGGAAATCCCCAGCCGTTGGCTGGGGAGGTTGGAGAGGCTTTTCGCCGAAGCGGGTCGTCCTCCACCTCCTGGCCGCGGGAGTGTGGTGAACCGGCCAGAGCGGGCGACCTGACTCGTTCGGCTGGACGCTTCCGTCCATTATGGACTCCTGGATCACCCAGCCAAACTCACAGTTGCGGGACAGCGCCGGAATTGCACCGGCTTCGCCGCCTCTGGCCGTATTCGATTGTCAAGTCATTGTATGACGCACACTCCGAATCGTCAAGTCAGCCGCCTGTTCCTGAATCCCTGGCGGCCACGGTCGGACTCCGCGCCGCAATGGCAGAAAGTATGCATACCGAAAGGATCAGCAAGTTGTTGCCCGAGACGCCCATCAAAGCCAGGCCGATGAACGGCAGGGCGTAGGCAAGTGTCATCCCAACCCACTCCATGCGGCTGCGCATCCCCCGCGCCAACTCAACGAACGGAATGACCAGCAGCATGTAGTCGTAGTTCAACAGGTAAGGGCTTGCCAGCAGCGTGACCAGCGTGCCGGTCACAACCAGGCCACTCGGTGCCAAGGTCACGCCTCGCCATCGCAGGATCAGCCACCCGCAGCAAAGAACGGCAGCGATTACGGAGACCCACACCGCGCCCTGGAGGCCGTCGCCGGCAACCCGGGCGATCGCCATCGAAAGGCTCACGCACTGAGTGCACTGCGATACCCCTCCGACGTCCTTGAACGCGATCAAAGAGCCGACGTAATCCGAGGGCCAGTGCGGGGAGGCCAGGTATCCGGTGCCGAACATAATCGCGCCTGCAGAGAGCATCGCCAGCAAGCCGTTCCGTCCGAAGATATCCCTGCGCCGCGCCAGTTGGTTGGCCGCCAGGACCACCACCATGCCACCCAGATGCGGCTTGTACATCAGCAGAGCTGCGGCGAGCGCGACCAGGATCGTGTGCTCCCGACGCAATCCATACACCACCAGTGCCGCGCCGAGAAGCACGGGAAAGCCGTATTGCCCCACAAACAGACTGCCAAGAACCGGCAGCCACAGGAGACCCCCCGCAAAGAGCGCGGCCCGCTTCGCCGCTTTTTGCCCGGCGGTCAGCAGCCAGAGGGAAAGGAAGAGCAGTAATAGGTTGAGCCCGAACCACGCCCGCGCCGCCAGGTTGATCGGCAGCCTTGCCAGCCAAAACGTGCTCAGCGCATACCACGGCGGATAGGGGAACGGCAGGATGAATACCTGGCTGGCCGGAACGCCGGCGAGCTCCGCAATCATTTTCGCCTGGCCGGCGTGATCGTAAAGGCTGATGCCCCGCAGCAGACCGAGGTCGGCGTGGTAGATAACCTGGAAATCCAAGTACGGACGGACTGGCAGCAGCGCCGCTGCTCCAAGGACCACGACCAGCGCGAGCACCCCGAGCGCGAGCTTCATGCCGACTCGCTGCGTCGCCTAAGGGCTCCGATTAGACCGCGAAGCACGAACTCATGCAGGGGCCCAAGAGCGAACCAGTACAGGAAGCTCGCCACGCCTCGCGGCGCGAAGAAGGCGGTCTGCGTCAGCTGTGAGGTCTCAGCGGTCTTCGGATCCACGCGCCACTCCAGCCAGCCTTCGCCCGGCGCGCGCAGTGTGGATCGTAACCGCAGCAATCGCCCCGGCTCGAATGCTTCGACGCGGTAGTAATCGACCGCCTGCCCTACTTCCAACCCGGGATTGTCGCTGCGGCGGTTCACCACGCTAGGCATGCCCGTGTTGGCCTCCGTTGTGTTCTTATGTGCCCTTTGTGTTGAAACAATCCTGTCCAGACAGCCCCGCAGGCGCCACAACCAGTCTGCATATGGCCAGTGATTGCGACCGCCCATGCGCAGCAACTGTTCAAAGACGGTTGAAGGCGGCGCTTTGACTGTGCGTGTACGATAGTCCACGATGAAGCCCTCGTGTCTGAAGTTGGCAGTGTCCGTGCCCATGCCCTCCCACACACGCTCGAGTCGCGCTGGTGTCAAATCATGGAGAGCCGCGCCCAGTGCTGCTTCGTAGCTGATGAGCCTGACCTCCGGAAACATGCGGCGCGCTGAGTCGTCCGTGACGCTCGAGTCGGATTGCAGACCGCCGACTAGCGCGGTGGCGATCGGATATGGCACGGGCGTCAGGCGGTCCACGAACATGGCCATCCACCAGATCGGAATGCCGGGCAGCGTGAACACACGGCGCTTCAGTCCCCTGCTGCGTGCGTACTGCAGCATCACGTCGCCATACGGCATCTGTTCCGGTCCGCCCATCTCGTAGATGGCGCCGCGCGCTTCGGGCTTCTCGAGGCTCAACATCAGGTAGTCGATGACATTCTCGGATGCGATCGGCTGGGCTTGGTTGCGCAGCCAGCTCGGCCCGGGCAGGATCGGAAAGCACTCCGTTAGGAAGCGGACCATCTCGAACGAAATACTGCCTGCGCCGGCAATTACGCCGGCGCGGAACTCTGTCACCGGGACGCGGCCCCGGCGCAGGACTTCGCCGGTTTCGATGCGCGAGCGCATGTGGGGCGACAGGTGCGGGTCCCGCGGGTTTGCGAGACCTCCGAGGTAGATGACGTGCTGTACGCCGGCTGCCTCGGCCGCGGCCGCGAACCGCCGCGCGCTCTCCCGCTCGATCTCCGTATACCCCCGCCCGCTGCTCATGCTGTGGATGAGATAGTACACGGTATGCACGCCTTCCATGGCAGCCACCAGGCTCTCGATGTCGCTCGTGTTGCCGCCTCGCACCTCCACCTGCGGGAGCCACGTTCGCCCCTTCAGGCGCTCAGGCTTGCGCGCCAGAAGGCGGACGCGATAACCGTCTCGCAGCAGGCGCGGGATAAGCCGGCTTGCGATGAATCCGTTTGCACCAGTAACCAGCACCAGTTTCTCGATCACGATGATCCGGGGATGCGTTTGTCCAGCGGCTTGTCTGGTCTGTAAACGTCCTAGGTCTTGGCCAGCATCCGGGCGCGGGCCGCGATCTGGCGGATGAGCCCGTCGAACAGGAAGGCGTGAAAGGGCCACATGGCATACCAGTATATGAAGCCGAACAGGCCGCGCGGCGCATAGTACGCGGTCTGCACCAGCAGGGTCTCACCCTGGGGCAGCCGCGTGGATTCGAACTGCAGCCACGCCTTGCCGGGTATTTTCATTTCAGCGCGCAGGCGCATGAGCTGATCCTTTTCAACCGCCTCTACGCGCCAGAAGTCCAGCGATTCACCGGAACGGATGTCGTCCGGGTGCCTCCGGCCGCGCCGGATTCCCACCCCGCCGATGGCCTTGTCCAACCAGCCGCGGATCGCCCAGGCCCAATCCATGAAGAGCCAACCGCGGGTCCCGCCCACGCCGGCATACGCCCTGAAGGCCGCCGATGCGGGAACGTCCAGGACCAGCGAGCGGCGCTCGACCATCATGCCCTCTTCCACGGCGAACTCGTATGGCCGCGAGTCTCCGGCAGAATTCACCAGTGCGTCCGACCATGAGGTTTCCACTACATCGCTCAGCACCCTGCCAAGCGCCTCGCGGACCGCCTGGCGGAAATCCAGAGGCTTGACGTGTGCAAAGAGTCTCCTGGCCTCACCGTCGTGGACGACCAGGTTCGCTCGCAGCCCCTCGATCAGCGGTAGCACCGTGCGCCAGTGGATGGGGGTGACCATGTGCACCCAGTAGGCCGAGAGCCGCGGCAGGTGGAAGGGTGTGCGGATAAGGCTGCGTTTCAAGCCGCGCTCCGCCGCATACCCCAACAGCATGTCCGCATAGGTGAGGCGCCTGGGGCCGCCGATCTCGATCGTTCTTCCCGCGCTTTCCGGCGCTTTCAAGGCACCGGCAAGGTACTCGAGCACGTTGCGCACCGCGATCGGCTGCGCCATCGAGAAGAACCAGGCCGGGCACACCAGCACCGGCTCACGCTCGCTCAGGTAGCGGATCATCTCGAACAAGGCACTTCCGGCGCCGATGATCATGCCAGCGCGGAACTCGGTCACCGGGATGCGGCTTTGGTGCAGCAGGTAGCCGGTCTCGTGCCGGGAACGGAGATACGGCGACAGCCCCGCGGCCGGATCGACCAGTTCCCCGAGGTAGATCACGCGCTCCACCCCCTGCCGGTCGGCGGCCGCAATGAAGTGGCGTGCCATTTGCAGGTCGTGCTCGGCATTCGGCTTTCCCCCCTGCATTCCGTGGATCAGGTAGTAGGCCGTGTGCACGTCCCTGAAGGCCGCATCCAGGGACGCCGGTTCCATGGCATCTCCCCGAACGACCTCCGCCCGGCTCTGCCACGTCCGGCCATGCAAGCGCGCGGGATCGCGTACCAGGCAGCGTACGCGGTAGCCCGCATCCAGAAGCTTGGGGACCAAACGCCCTCCGACATAACCGGTCGCGCCTGTGACCAGAATCAATTCAGTTGCCGACATCCTCGGCATTATAACGTTTGCCCATCTTGGGACGCGGCGGGGCGCACTGAAGACGTTCAGCGGCAGTTTCAATGTACAATCTTTCTATGACCATGCCGCTGTTGTGGGTTTCGCTGGCATTCTTGGCGGGCATCGTTCTGGCCAGTACATTGCAGCTGAATTTCCTGATTTGGCTGGGTATGGCATTCCTTGGGCTCATCGGAGCGTACTTTGCCTACCGGTCCCTGCCGGCGAGCTACCCCGTCCGCGTGCGCGGCCGAAGTTTCAATCTCCCGCGCCGGGTGCTTCTCCTGGCGCTGGCTTCGCTGGTCTGCGCGTTCCTTGGCGGCGCGCGCTTCCAGTTGAGTGTTCTCCCGCAAACGGATTCCCAACTCTCCTGGTACAACGATGCCGGCTACGAGGTGTTGGTCACCGGCACGTTGGCCGAGCCACCGGATGTGCGCGACACCTACATCAACCTTCGTCTTCAAGCGGGCGGCCTGGATTCCGGCGAGGGTCAACTCGACGTCCGCGGCCTGATGCTGGCGCGCATCGCCCCCAATCAGGACTTCCACTACGGGGACAACCTGCGGCTGCGCGGTCGGCTGGTAACACCTCCCTCCTACGAGGATTTCAACTATCGCGACTTTCTCGCCCGACAAGGCATCCGCAGCTACATGCCGCTCGCCGAGGCGACGGTCCTGCCGGGGAACGGCGGCAATCCTGTGTTTCGCGCGGTCTACGCGTTGAAGGAGGTGTCGCTGCGCAACCTGTACCGCCTGTTCCTCGACCCTGAAGCGTCGCTGCTCGCGGGCATACTTCTGGGCGTGGACACCGGACTATCGACCGGTCTTGAGCAGGACTTTAATGACACGGGCACTGCCCACATCATCGCCATCTCCGGCTTCAACATCGCGGTCATCGCCGGTGTTTTCGCTTTTGTCTTCAATCGGCTCCTGGGACCGCGCCGCGGCGCCCTGGCGGCGTTCGCGGGCATCGTCTCTTACGCATTCTTCGTGGGGTCGGACCCGCCGGTCGTGCGGGCGGCCATCATGGGTTTGATCGCGCTGCTCGCCGCGCAGGTGGGTCGGCGGCAGACCGCCGTGAACACCCTGACCACCGTAGCTGCGTTCATGGCGCTCTGGGATCCTTTCGTTCTGTGGGACGTCGGCTTTCAGCTGTCCCTGCTCGCCACGCTTGGATTGATTCTCTACGGTGGACGCTTCATGGAGGCGGCCCGGACCTTCTTCGATCGGCGCCTGCCCGCCTCGGATGCCCGGAAACTCGTCTCGATCCTGGGCCAGTTTGTGCTGCTGACCTTCGCCGCGCAATTGACCACCCTTCCGATTGTTGCGTATCACTTCAAGCAGATCAGCCTGATCTCCCCTGTGGCCAACGCCTTCATCCTGCCCGCCCAGCCCGCGGTGATGGTGCTGGGCGGCCTCGCGTTGATGTTCAGTCTCTTGGTCTACCCGCTGGGACAGCTTCTGGCCTGGGCGGCGTGGCCTCTCACCGCCTACACCATCCGTGCCGTGGAATTCTTTGCCGGCCTCCCGCAGGCCGTCATCTATCTGGGCGGCTTCTCACTGGGATTCGTGTTGTTGTTCTACGCCGTCCTGCTGGCCGCGACGTTTGCACGCGGCCAGCTCAAGCAGCTGTACGACTCATTGAAGGCCAGGTTCCATCACTTTTGGCTGACCGTCCTCATGGCCGTGTTTTTCATCTGTACATTGTTTGTCTGGCGTCTGGTTGCGACCGCGCCTGACGGGCGGCTACACGTGACCTTCCTGAATGTTGGTTCGGCTGACGCCGTGCTGATCGAAACGCCTTCTGGCGCGCATGTGTTGATTAATGGCGGCCCATCCGCTGTATCGACGTCTGATGCGCTCGGCCGCCGGCTGGCGCCGATCGATCACCGGCTCGCCTGGTTGATTCTTGCCTCCACCGACGAACAGCAGGTTGCAGCGCTGCCGCGTCTGCTGCCGCGCTTTCCGCCGGGGCAGGTCCTGCTGGGCGCGCCGGAGCAGGCCTCGTTTGCCTCAGACGCCCTGATGGAATGGTTGCAGACGGAAGGCATCCCGCCGGTCCGCGCCGAGCCGGGACAGGTCTTGGACCTTGGCGATGGTGCCGCCCTTAAGGTAGTGGACGTTTCCTCGCGCGGCTCGACCCTGCTCCTGGAGTGGAACTCCTTCCGCCTGCTCCTGCCCATCGGCTCGAACCTCGACACACTCGCCGCGCTGGAGAATGGAGCCGCCCTCGGACCGCTCGATGTACTGCTTCTTGCACAGAGCGGCTATGCTCCCCTTTCGCCCCCGGAGTGGCTGCACAACCTAAACCCTCAGTTGGTCGTGATCAGTGTGGCGGTTGCGGATAGGGACGGCCTGCCGGACGCCGATACGCTTGAAGTCTTGCAGGGGTACTCCGTCCTTCGCACAGATCAGAATGGCTGGATCGAGATCATCACCGATGGCACTAGGATGTGGGTGTCATCCGAGAGGCCGTCGCCGGAGGCCGCCCCATGACTGCGCGGGTCGCACTGCGAGGGGTCGTCGAGTCTGACCTGCCGATCTTCTTCGAGCATCAGCATGACCCGCCGTCGGTTGCCATGGCGGCCTTCCCCGCGCGCGAACGCGCTGCCCACACGGCGCACTGGACGAAGATCATGGCCGATCACTCCACCACCTTGCGGACGATCCTCTCGGACGGAAACGTCGTGGCCGGGAACATCGTGAGCTGGGAAGGATCGGACGGCAGAGAGGTGGGGTACTGGGTGGGCAGGGAATTCTGGGGACGGGGCATCGCCACCCGGGCCCTGGAGTTGTTTCTGGATCAGGTGCAGATACGCCCCCTGGTTGCCCACGTGGCCAGGCACAACGTCGCCTCGCGCCGCGTGCTAGAGAAGTGCGGCTTTGTTGTCACCGGAGCCGCCGGCGTGTTGCCCGAGCCCGCAGGCGAGCCTGTTGCTGAATTTATCTTCCGCCTCGACCACCGGCTCCCTGTCCGGCACGACACCGAATGAGCGATCCGGGAACAGGATTTTCCGGACCTTCGCGCTGCTTTGTGTCCTTTCTTCTTGGCTGCATCTCGTAACCCCAATGCCCGAACTTCCTGAGCTCGAAGTTGTCCGTGATGTCCTTCATCGCCGCGTCGTGGGCCGCACAATCACGGCGGCCGAGCTCATTCCGCCAGGTGGATCCATCGTTGCGCGGGATCTGGTCAATATCGGATTCGAAGGCGCCCTATCTGGCGCAACCATCGCGGCTGTCAGCCGCAGGGGAAAATTCCTGGTCTTTGCATTCCGGACCGATCCTCTCGCCTTGTTCTTGGCGGTCAATCCAAAACTGGTGGGCCGCCTGCAGCTCACGGATCCATCCGAGAAGCGCCTTGTCAAGACCCATCTCGTGCTGGACCTGGACGACGGCCAGCAGCTTCGCTATCTTGACCAGAAGCAGATGGGCCAGCTGTACCTCGCAAGCGACCTGGATGCGGTTCCCGACTATGCTGGCATGGGCCCCGAGCCTCTGGACATATCATTGGAGATATTTCGCGAACGACTGCGGCCTTTCCGTGGCGAGATCAAGGGCATCCTGACGCGCGGCGAGTTTGTGGCCGGGATTGGCAATGCCTATGCAGACGAGATCCTCTGGGCGGCGCGTCTGCATCCCTACCGCAAGCGGACGCAGCTTACCCCCGCTGAAGTAGACCGTCTGTATGAGGCCATGCGCCTGACACTGGCCGAAGGCGTGGAGAAGGTGCGGCAGGAGATGCAGGAACAGATCCACCTCAAGCCGCGCGATTTCCTGGCGGTGCACATGAAGACCGGTCAACCGTGCCCGCGCTGCGGCACGCCGCTCTCCCTCGTCGGAGCCAACCAGCGCATCACCAACTTTTGCCGGTCGTGCCAGCCCGGCGGGCTCATCAAGGGTATGTGAGACCGGACGGGCGGGGGGCATGATGGAATCCGAATACGCCACGCCCCATTCGCCTTCGCCGGTCGAGCGCGGCCACTTGGTTTTGGCCGATATCTCGGGTTACACCTCGTTCCTCCCTCTGACCGAACTGGAGCATGCCCAGGAGATCCTGACGGATCTACTCAAGACCATCCTGCAGCGCGTGAAGAAGCTGCTGACCATCGAAAAAAAACCGAGGGGGCTTGCATCTTCGCCCACAGCGGCGATGCATACATTGTCCGTGGCGAGACCCTGCTGGAACTCCTGGAGGCGATCTACACGGACTTTCGCGAACGCATGAAGAATGTGCGCCGTCATTCCACCTGCACCTGCCGCGCCTGCGAATCCATCCCGATTCTCGACCTCAAGTTCATGGTGCATCACGGCGAATATGCCGTGCAGCACATCGGCGGCAGGCGCGAGTTGGCCGGATCCGACGTTGGCCTGGCCCACCGCCTGTTCAAGAACCATGTCAAAGAAAAGACCGGCTGGCGCGCCTACACGCTGTTCACCCCGGCTGCGATGGAGTGTATGGGCCTGCAGCTGGAGGGCTTGGCTGAATCCACCGAATCCTACGAGCATCTGGGCGAGACATACGTCTTTGCCCTGGACATGCACGCCCGCCATGGGCGTTGCCTCGCGACCGCCGGATCGTCGTCGAGCCGGCCGAGGCGATCTGCGAGTTCAGCGAGATCTTCAATGCCCCGCCACCTGTCCTCTGGAGCTGGCTGAACGAGCCGGACAAACGCAGGCTCAGCGCCGGGCCACCTGGACCGCTTGAATTCCGGCCGATCCTGCGGCCCGGCGGGCGGACAGCTGTCGGCGCCATCACGCATTGCGTCCACGGCACCAAGGTCGAAATGCGCGAGAAAGTGCTTGACTGGACGCCCTTCGACTACCTCACCGTCGAGCAGGACAATAGCCCGATGGGCATCGTGCAGGTGACCTTTCGTCTCGAACCGATCTAGGGCGGCCGCACGCGGCTTGGAATTCTGCTATCAGGACACATGCCAAAGTGGCCGAACTTCCTCGGACGGCTGGCGATTAAGCTCATATTCACAAAGCTATTCAACGACGGAACGGTCGCACTGCGCGCCAGGCAGCTCATTCAGCAGGCGGCCGCCGGAACCCTTCCGATCCAGGCCGCAGCCTGAGCACAGGCCGTGCGCATCTCCGCGAGTTGGAGATTCTGCGTCTTCAACGTACGGTTCTGTCACGAGACTGAAGCTCGTCACGGAACCATGCCTCATACCTCTGGCAGGCTGTCGCCGATGGTGCTAAAAGTATTTCCAAGGACCGGTCCAAGCAGCATTAGGATTGCGTAAACGACAATGGCGATCAGAGCAAAAAGCAACGCGTACTCGACCAAGCCCTGACCGCGCAGCCGCCGCTTTGTTCCACGGCCTTCGACGGCAAGTAACATCCCAGCTTCTCCTCTTTAAGGATTTCTCCGCTCGATTTCCCAAGGGCAGATGAGTGTAGCATACGTCGTTCCGGAGGCCAGGGCCTCGCCAGATGTATCAGGCCGCTCGCGCCGCAACGGGGCCCGATCCCTCGCTGCCGGATTCCGCCCTGGACTTCGGACGTCCCGAGGGCCCGACCCGCCCGCCGCCTGCTGAAGAACCATGTCACCGAGAGGACCGGCCGGCGATCAAGTCCAAGTCCGACCCCTGCCTCCGCCGATTGGCGGCAGCCTGCAAGGCTGCCGCTCGAAGGAAGAGGTTCGGTCCATCTACAGAACCTTTCGACCTTGTGTGCGCCCTAGATGCTCGAAATGCTCTGGTTGATGGTGCTGAATGTATTGCCAATAACCGGCCCCAGGATCATCAGGGCTGCAAAAACGACAATGGCAACCAGGACAAGAATCAGTGCATATTCGACCAAGCCCTGACCGCGAGGCAAGCTTCTTGCTCGACGGCCTTCCATGGCAAATAGCATCGCAGCTTCTCCTTTCTGTATTATTTCTCCGCTCGAGGACTGAAGCGGAGATGCGTTGATTATACGTCCCGCAGGGTGCACGTCCCCTTCCAGATGTGTTAGGTGGCTGAGGTCGTGAAAAGTGGCGGCCTTCTACCCGAGCCTCGGCGGCAAACCCCGGCTGTTGGGAACTCAGCGCCTGCCCTACACGTGGTCTTGCAGCCACGCATTCTCGGCACCTGTAGCCCCTTGGCCGCCGGCGCGGACCCCCCGAGCGATACGCGGGCTGCCCGTCGCGCCGGGTGATGGGCAGCCGACCTGCTATCGCGGCTCGCGCCGCGCGCCGCGGGCCCCCATCGATTTTCCTTAAAGGACTCTCAGCCTTCTGTAATCGGCAGGTAAGAAAGCTTCCCTGGCATGCACCCGTCTATGCTTTGACAGTGACTCGCCTCTGGCTGGCTATTCTCCTTCTTGGATTGACCGCCTGTACCGTGGGCGGTCGAGGTGACGATATGACCGCGCTTACGCCCGTGACTACGGCCAGACTGCCCGATCTGGGTCCGGGGCCGGAGCTGGGCAACTCGAGGTGGTTGAACACCGATCTCTCGCTGCGATTGGCAGATCGGCGCGGCCAGGTCGTCGGCCTCGAGATGTGGACCTTCGGCTGCATCAATTGCCAGCACGTCATCCCGTCTGTGAAGCAGTGGCATGCGGCCTACAAGGAACAGGGCTTCGTGCCCATCGGCAATCACCACCCTGAGTTCAGCTATGAACAGGATTTGGGCAATCTCAAACAGGCCGTGTGCAGGCCGGAATTGACTACGCCGTGGCGCAGGACAACACCGGGGCAACCTGGAGTGCGTACCGAACCCACTACTGGCCCACGCTGTATCTGATTGACAGGCGCGGGCGTATCCGTTATGTTCACATCGGCGAGGGCGCCCACGAAGAGATCGAGCGCAACATACAGGTTCTGCTCGCCGAGACCTATCCGTGATGCCGCAGCGCTCGCGCTCGCGACCCACGCCTGACCTATAGAGGTGCATATGGAAAGCAGAATTCGTTCCGTACCGGTTCTTCCGTCTGAGATCACGCCGCAGTCCTTGTACCGCAGCCGGCGAGATTTCCTTAGAGCCGCGGGCATCCTTGGCGGGAGCGCTCTGCTGGCGGCCTGCGCGCCATCCGCCGTCAGCCCGTCCCAGGAGGCGCCGTCCGCAGCCGCGGCATTCGAAGGCAAGACTGACGAGCTGGGGGCGCCGCTCAACACCTATCATGACATCACCAACTACAACAACTACTATGAATTCAGCACCACCAAGGAAGCCGTGGCGCCACTCTCCGCCGATTTCCAGTCCAACCCGTGGAGCGTTGAGGTCACCGGCCTGGTGGGCAAGCCCAGAACATTTGCCATGGAAGACCTGCTCAAGGCGTTCCCGCAGGAGGACCGCATCTATCGTCTGCGGTGCGTCGAGGCCTGGAGCATGGTCATCCCCTGGCAGGGCTTTCCGCTGTCCAAGTTGCTGAAGGCCGTCGAGCCCGCGCTGGACGCCAAATACGTGGCCTTCACGTCGCTGCAGGATCCTCAGCGTTTCCCGGGGCAGAGCAACATCTTCTATCCCTGGCCGTACACCGAGGGACTGCGGCTCGATGAGGCCATGAACGATCTGGCGTTGATGGTGACTGGTTTGTATGGCGCAGCGCTTCCGCCCCAGGATGGCGCGCCGCTTCGCCTGGTGGTCCCCTGGAAATACGGGTTCAAGGGCATCAAGGCCATAGTCAAGATCGAACTCGTGGCGGAACAGCCCGAGACCATGTGGAAGAGCATCGCCTCCAACGAATACGGCTTCTATGCCAATGTCAATCCTGACGTGCCGCACCCGCGCTGGCTGCAGAGCTCGGAGCGCCGCATCGGGGAGTTGAGCCGCCGGCCCACACTGATGTTCAACGGCTATACCGAGCAGGTCGCCCATCTCTACCAGGGCATGGACCTGGCGCAGAACTACTAGCGCCCACGCGAGGGGCATCGCCGGCAACAGGCGGCAAACGAAGCTGCGCCGGACGCTCTTCCCGCTAGCACGGTCCCTTTTGGGCCGGTTTTCCTCCCCCTCCCGCGGGCGGCCGAAGGTCCAACCCGCACTTTGTCGGTGGGGCGAGGTGCCACGGCCAGCTAAGAGGACCATGACCACCGTCGCTGAACGCATCAAGCGCTTGCCCTACACCCCGCTGCAGATCGCTGTACACGTCTACGCCCTGGGCACGCTCGCGCTGATCGCCTTCGACTTCTTCACCGGACGGCTCACGGCGAACCCGCTTCAGGCCATCCAGCAGCGCACCGGTCGACTGGCCATCACGCTGCTGGTGCTCTCGCTGGCCTGCACGCCGCTAAGCAATCTCCTCGGCTGGCGGGAACTCATCAAGCGCAGCCGCACCCTGGGTCTCTACGGCTTTGTTGTCGCCTTCCTGCACATCCTGATCTTCCTGGACCTGGACAATGGTCTGGCGTGGGACTTCTTCGCTGAGACCATACTGCAGAAACCCTACATCCTCTTCGGCATGGCGACCTTCCTGCTGTTGATACCGCTGGCCGTGACATCCTTCGACGTCTGGAAGGTGCGGCTGGGTAGGAATTGGAAACGACTGCATCAATTGGCCTACATTATTTCCCCCATCGCTGTGCTGCATTACGCCCTGTCCAAGAAAGGCGATATCTTCCGCCTGCAGGGCGATATCGTGCGCCCTGTCATCTACGCGCTGATAATTCTCCTGCTTCTGGCGCTCAGGCTGCCGGCCATACGCCGATTCATCGCCTCACAGCGGAATCGGCTAGGTGCGCGCGCGGGACGCAGCGCGCCCCCACCCTGACGCGTCTGAGTCGCAAGCTGTGCCGCCGGTCTAGAACAGGCCTTTGATGAACAGTAGCAGCCCGATGAGCGCCATCGGGATGCCGCAATCGCACCGATCACCGTTAGGCTGACGATCACACCCACGACGATGAAAACCAGGCCGACGATCATCGCCACGAAACGTCCGGTAAGTCCAACAACAGTGGCGATCAGCCTCCACAGCATGGCGAATGGCCACAAATACCAGGGAATCCTGCCTCTGCCTGTCATGATCTGAGCCTCCACGGATATGTACGCACAGAGCCAGTCTTGGTTACATGCCACCGGAGTGGTTGGGGTTGGGACACGCGGATCCAGCCAGCTCCCAGGCGCCGGGCCCGGCGCGCTTAAGGTGAGTCGCAGTATAATGCGCACCATGCCCGCAAAAAGAAAAACCTCTGGTGTTGATGAAGATGCTTACGGTGACGTGATGCAGCAGGAAGCAACCCTCACTTTCAAAGCCACGCACTTCTACGCGGTGTTGGTGGTGCTGGCCTTCGCCGTCGGGATCCTAATAGGCTACGTCGTTTGGGGACGGGCACCCGCCGCGCCGCTGGTTGTGACGCAGGTGGCCGCGCCTCAGCCGCAACCACAGGCTGCCGCCACACCCACGCTCGAACGCGTGCAGTACAGCGTTCCGGTGGAGGGCTTCCCCAGCCTCGGTCCGCAGGACGCGCCTATCACCATCGTCGAGTTCAGCGATTACCAGTGCCCCTACTGCTCGCGCTGGCATGAAGATACCTACCAACAGGTGCTGGATGCCTATCCCGGGCAGATTCGCTTTGTGTACCGCAACTTCCCGCTGTCCTTCCATCAGAACGCGATGATGAGCGCGCAGGCCGCGTTGTGCGCCGGGGACCAGGATCAATACTGGGCCTATCACGACAAGCTCTTCACCGAGAAGGCCTTGGTCAACAACGCCGAGGGCACGGCGTTGGGAGTCGAGAGTTACGTCGGCTTTGCCGCGGACCTGGCGTTGGATACAGCCACGTTCGAGGCCTGCTTGACAAGCGAGAAGTACAAAGAGGCCGTGCAGGCGGACGTGGCTTTCGCAGGCGGCCTTCCGCCGGAGAACGGTCAGCCGGCGGTGAGCGGGACCCCGACGTTCTTTATCAACGGCAGGCGTCTAGTGGGTGCTTATCCGCTCGCCTCCTTCAAGCAGATCATCGACGAGCAGTTGGCTGCACTGCCCTGACATGCCCAGCCATCGCCCGGGGTCAGCCCGGCCGCGGGATCCGTGATGAGGAAATTCGTCGCCGTCGCTGGCAACATCGGTGTCGGCAAGTCCACGCTGGTCAGCCTGCTCTGCCAGCGTCTCGATTCGCAGCCGTTCTACGAACCCGTGGCGGAAAACCCATACCTGGCGGATTTCTATGCGGATATGTCCGCTTGGGCCTTCCATTCGCAGATCTTCTTCCTCACGCGCCGGCTGCGGGCGCACTATGAGCTGGCGCAGCAGCCGAACTCGGTGGTGCAGGACCGCAGCGTCTACGAAGATGCCGAGATCTTCGCGCACAACCTCTATCTGCAGGGGCATCTCAAGCAGCGCGATTACGAGACCTACCGCGAACTCTACGAGACCTCGGTGCAGCTTCTGCCGCCTCCGGACTTGCTCATCTATTTGCGGGCCTCGGTGGATACGCTGCAGCGCCGCATCTCCCGCCGCGGCCGAGAGTATGAGCGCAAGATCACGACCAAGTACCTTAACGGCCTTAACGAGCTATACGAGGCCTGGATCTCCAACTTCGTGCTGTGCCCTGTGCTAACCATCCCCTCGGATGACCTGGACTACGTGGCGCATTCGGGACACCTGAACCTGATCGCGGCCAAGGTGGAGGAGAAATTGATCGGCAACGAAACGGTCGTCTTCGAGGACGAGGAGGTCGCCCGCGCCGCGCTCGATTAGAGGCAGCGGATCGCCCATGTGGCAATGCGGGCACAGGCCCGCATTTTTCTTTCTCCGCATCCGCTCCTCTCCCTCGCAATTGGGGGAGGGGTTGGGGTGGAGGCCTAGCCCTTCTCCGTCTGCTTCCGCTGCTGCGTCAGGATCTCGATGTGCCCGACGTGCACCGCGGTGTGCTCCAGCGCATGCAGCAGCGCCCAGGCCACCGTCACTTTGCGTCCGTCGCGGGGCGCCACCTTCCACGAGTCGAGATCCCGGAGCTGCAGCGTATCGAACACTTTGGCCTCATACGCGTCCAGGTCCGAGACGCGCTGCTTCAGCGCAGCGGCGTCCATTCCCTTTGCCTGGAACTCGGCCTCGCGGTTGCGGAACGAGGGATCGCCTTTCACCACGTCCCCGACCCAGTAGCGTTCGGAGCCAGTCAGGTGCATGACCAGCACGCCCAGAGAGTTCATCTCCGGGCCGGGCACCCAGTCAAAGGCCTCGGGGGGCATCACATCCACGGCCTTCAGGACCTCGGCGTGCAGCTCGCGAAAATGGTCCAGCACCGCTTCGTAGTACTTGCGCATCGTTCTCCTCCCGCTGATCCTGTGGAACAGCGGACCTGACCCTGGCGATGTCCGCTCAGGGCTCTCACTCTGCGATGGTCTTCCACTTGGTCTGTGCGTTCACGATGGGGAACTCCGCAAAGCCGGTACCATCCCAGTACGTGCGGTCCCACATGTCGTCGCCGAACCCGTCGCATTCCGCCTGGCGGAAGGGCTCGGGCACGGTATCGGGCAGCAGACACGGCGGACGCCCTCCGAGCACGATGGGGGACGGAGCCGGGGGCTCGCCGGTGAGTGCATTCTCGTTGCCCGGCGTCGCAAAGCATGCCAGGCGCCAGTAGTAGCCGTCGGGTATGCGGCAGTGCGATTCATCCGCGTGCTCGACTACATCGTAGCCGCGCGCATCGATGACAATGCCCTGCGGGTTGATCAGCCGCACCGTGTCGCCGCTGTCCTCGAGCAGGATGCCGGTGGCGAGCCCGTAGAACACCGCCCGTTCGCCCGGCTTGAGCTTGAAGCTGGGCAGCGTGAACATCGGGGAGCCTTGTCCCGCCACGTCATCGAGTTTCCAGTTCTGCAGGTCCACCTCGACCGGGCCGAGGTTCTTGAGCTCGATGAACTCATCGTACACGTTCACCGCCTCGTCCTGATTCCAATCGGTGCCGGCGCGTGGCAGGAACTCGTTGATCACCATTCGTCCAAACGGCGTGGGTGGGACCGGCGTGGGCGTGCGGCCCTTCGTCGGAACTGGCCTGGGCGTGACCGTGACGCTGAAGGCCCAGTTCGCCCTGCCAGGCGTGCCGTTGACGCGGTTGCCATCGTCGTCAAGCGGCCATGAGGCAAACGCTGTGGATCCAAGGAAGGTGACCCAGTTGGTGCGCGTGTCTGGCAGTGTGCGATAGCGCTCCATGCTGCGCCGGCCCGAAGTGGAACCTGCCGGCCAGGAGTTCACGTTCACTGTGCTGGTGCCGAAATTCGCGGTATCCACCAGCTCGTCATCCGGGCCGCGCAGGTAGAGGATCATTCCGGTGTCGATCAGGCCAAAGGCACCGCCAGCAGCCACTGGGCGGTCGCTCAGGTCGCGATCGATGGGCACGTTCTGGAACACATTGGGATCCGTGGCGATGACGAAGTAGTCGCCTGCCGGGATGTCGTCCGAGGAATCGAAGGCGATGTCAAAGGCGATCGTGCCGCCGCTGCGCACGGCGATCAAGTGCCAGTCCTCCAGGTCCACGGGGCACAGCGTGTTTGTGTTGTACAGCTCGATCCACTCGTCGCCCGTGCTGGCAAGGGTGCCCGACCACCCGACCTCATTGATGAGCACCGCCAGCGCCGCATAGCTGGTGGGCGCAGGCGTGAGGTTGCAGGCGACTGTGGGAGTGGGTGGCGGGACGGTTGGGGTGGGCGTGGGATTTCCGCAAGTGCCAAAATCACTGGCTGTGTGCGGCGCGCTGGCGACAGGTCCAGTGAAATCTGCTAGGTTGTTGTTGGTGTCCACCAACATGCCCGAAGGCGCCTTCTTCCTGCGGTATCCCTGATCGATACTGTCCGTCAACGCCTCTAAGGCCGTACCCTCCACGTAGTCGCCGCTCAGGCCCACCTGATCGATGATCGTGACACCATCTGGAAGGAACAATGCAACTCCACCTTCATCTACAACGCCAGGCGGGTATGCCGCATCCGGGGAAATTCCGTCGTCGAAACCTGGCACGGCGGCAAGCAAGTAGTACTGGCTGGGTGCAAGGAAGGTATCAACCGTGAACTTGTAGAGCTCGCTGCTGCCGCTTCCATCCGCTGACCTGACTGTCCAATCCTTCAGGTTTATCGCCTGGGCGCAATTCCGGTTGAACAACTCTATGAACTCGTCTGGTCCCGTTCCCGTGCCTCGAAATCGGAACTCACTGATTACGATGTCACCGGCCACGGCCTGTTGCACAGAGGCGGCCTGCGGCCGCGCCAATTTGGGAGCTCCTGCGTACTCGGGTGTCGAGCCCGCGACGGCCGTGAGACTGATCTGGCCTGCCGCCGCATCGCTCTGCGGAGGCCTGGCTGCATCGGCGATCATGAAGGTGAACACGACCGGCGCCGAAAGCGGCGCGATGAGCGCGAAGACCAGCAGCAGACCCCGGGCAAACTCTCTCGGCAGAGCCATCCGCTCAATTCTACTGCGTGAAGACCGCCCCCTCCGGCCTTTGTATAGGTTACGGACATTTTAGACATTTGCCCTTGGGAGAGCAGGAAAGCCAGGGGGTCTGGTTTCCCAAGGCGGCGTGGACCCGCTGGGTATTGTAGAACCAGAGGCAGTCGCCGAGGTGGTGGAGGAATTCCTGTGGGCGGCGGATTGAGTCCTCATGCACCTGGATGAACTCTTCCGAGAGGGTGCGCTGGTAGCGTTCGATGCAGCCGTTGATGCGCGGGCAGCGGGGATAGCTCCAGTGATGGGGAATGTGCTGGGCGCGGAGATAGGCATCGAATTCACCCTCGAACTCTGCTCCGTTGTCGGTCTGCACCTTCTGGATGGGCAAAGGGTGCCAGCTCTGCAGCTTTTCGAGGAAGTCCCTGGCGTTATGGCTGTTCAAGCGGGAATAGGGGAGCGAGAGCGCCCATTTCCCCCTGACATCGATGGCGGAGTAGAAGTACAGCTTCAACCGGTCCAGCTCCCGGGCCATGGTATCCAGCTGCAAGTGACCCCAATCCTGGGGATGAGGGGCATAGCGCACCCGCAGACGCGCCCGGCGTCTTTTGCCCACATTTTGCGCCCAGTGCGAGTTGGGATCGTGAAACACCCGCCCCGCTCTCTGGAAGAACAGCCCCTGGCGCTTGATGATCTTGCCGATGGTCGAGACCGCTGGCGCAGGGATGCCCAGCTTGTGGCAGTGCTGATCCAACAAGGGCTTGATCTTCTCCTTGCCCAAGCGGGGATGGTCTTCCCGCAGCTGCCGGATAAAGGCCAGAACCTGTGGATCGGTCGTCATGCGGCGCACCTGTTTGGGACGGGTGGAGTGCACCCCCAGGGCTTCCAGGCGCTGGCCGGAAGCCGTCAGCCTTTTCTTCCAGACATGGATCGTCTTTCGATTGACCCCAAAGTACTTCCGGCTTTGGGCCTCCCCATGTTCCTGGTAGAACCGCAGGATCTTCAGGCGCTCTTGGGCCACCTCGTCGCGGCCGAACTTGCGCAGGCTGGCGAGCATCTGCATCCACCTCCGGTAGCCCGTCATTCTATCGAAGATGGAGAAGCTGTGCATCGGCACCCCGGTGTGCAGCCCCCGTCGCCTGCTCATTCCAGCACCTGAGCGTCCAAAATGTGTCGTAGCTTGATCATTCAGCCTTCGCCGGTTGCCTCCCCCAATCAAAGCACCAGGTCCAACCAAACGCCTTTCTCTTTTGTTTGGCGACTGTGAGGTCGTCTTGGCCTGGCGCTGGGTATCATGGGGTCACTGGAGGATCGATGCCTGAAAGGCCCTTTACCCACGAATGGCAGCAGCTCTACGGGGCGGTATCCATTCTTGCATCCAGTGAACTGCCGCTGCGGGAGCGGCTGCTCGATGCCGCGACTTCGCGCGTTGTGCGCATCATGCCGCCCGGCGATCATGGCACTCAGCTGCCTCCGGAGATCGCCGAACGGTTGCTTGACCTGCACGTGCAGCTGACCAGGCACGGTCCATTCCCGACGAGCATCAGTAGGATGGATGACGTGCAGGTCAGGAAGTGTATTGAAGAGATTGTTGGCGTGTTCGGCATGGTCGCCCATGCGTATTCGACGGCAGCCTAGCCAACCCTGTAGAGCCAGCAAATAACATAGGCCCGCAGAAATGCGGGCCCTTCGTTTCTTCCGGAGAGCACCAAGCATACCGCGCGAGCGATGAGAGCGCCGATCGCCCGAAGACACAGGGCGGACTAGGGAGCAAGCGCGCCGCGAACCGCCTACGACACTACTGCCTCAAGCGCACGGAACTCCCCCAAGTGCCGGTCATGGCCCCCGCCTCGCAACCTGCGCGTTGAAAGCTGCCTGGTGGTGACCTCCAACCTCCACGGGCCACTGGCCTTGATTGCGATGGCGGTCGCATCCCTTGGGAGGGGCACGGTGCCCACATACGGCGCGACATCGTTGATGACCAGGGCGCCAGCATCGCCAAATGCCCATACCACAACGATGCCGTTGGCGGTTGAGGCATCCGCGTTCAGCAAGTCGGGTGCCTCCGAGCCTTGGAATAGCGCAACATCGTCGCCCGTTCCTTCGATAATGCCCGGGACGGCCTCGTGAAGGGCCGAGGTGAGAGGCAATAGCTCGATCTGCCAGGATTCGGCAGCCCTCACCTCGAGTTGAAGGCTGAAATGGAGATCACCGCCCTGCATCAAGAGCTGGATGAGCTACGCGAAAAGCCATGGAGTGAACTCGTCGGGATGCAGCCGGAGCAGATCCGTTTGCTGACAGAATTGCTTGGGGACCGCAATAAGGAGCAGCATCAATGATCAACACGCCCCCCGCCAAAGCGTACTGTGGGCGCTGCGGATACGGCTGTTTGGGCAGGCGCTGTTCCGGCTCCGAGTGTTGTCTGATTTCACATGGCGTCCACGGCCTCCCATTGCTCCTAGTATTATGGAAAGGGACACGGCAGGCCGGTTGTTCCTTGGTCGATCGAGACCGTCAATGAGCGCGGCCGCCGTGTCCGTGGTGAAAAGCGCCCGAACAGTTGTGTGGTCTGGAAGACCGAATTCTGCTAGAGCGGGCAATTTCATTATATGCACGGCCGGAGGTGGAATCAAGATGGATGGACATCCTTTCGTAGGCATCGATGTATCGAAGGAGCGCCTGGACATCGGCGTGGGAGCAGACGGCGAGTTCTGGCAGGCCGCCAACGATGAAGTCGGCATCCGGGAGACCCTGCGTCGCCTAAGTGCCTTGCAGCCGGCTCTGGTGATCATCGAATCCACCGGAGGGCTGGAATGGCCGTTGGTCAGCGAGTTGTGTGCCGGCCGCGTCCCGGTCGCCTTGGTCAACCCGGGCCGGGTGCGCGAGTTCGCCAAAGCGCTGGGGCTGCTGGCCAAGACGGACAAGTTGGATGCCCACCTGCTGAGCACCAGCTTGAGCCTGCGCCACGGCGTGCAGGAGCATGTCGCCTGGCTGCAGCAGGGAATCGACCAACTGACCGAGCAGATCCAAAAGGAATTGCAGGACACGCCGGGGTTCCGAGACAAGGACCGCATCCTGCGCAGCGCCAAAGGGGTCGGCCCGATTACCAGCCTGATCCTGCTTTCCGACCTGCCCGAGCTCGGGCAGTTGGACCGCAAGAAGATTTCCGCCCTGGTGGGCGTGGCGCCCTCCAACGACGATAGCGGCCGGCGCCGAGGCGCACGCCGGATCAAGGGCGGACGTGCCTCGGTGCGGCAGGCACTCTACATGGCAGCCATGTCGGCGGCTCGTTTCAATCCAGTGATCCGCACTTTCTACCAACGCCTGCTGGCCTCCGGCAAAAGGAGAAAAGTGGCTCTGGTGGCTTGCATGCACAAGCTGCTCATCATCTTGAACGCCATGATCCGGGACATGACGACCTGGCAAGCGCCTCTTTCCGCTTGACCTGCAACACAGTTGCTCATTCTGTTGTTTTCGGCGCGCGATCAGGGCCAGCCGGCCGCGCTCCCCCCTGGCGCGTCTTCGCCTCCCTGGTGTTAGACTCTCCCCCCTCTCGGGCATCCGTGTCCTGTAGGCAGCATGAGAACACACGCTACCAAGCTCCTAGCCTCGCTGGCTTGCACTGCCCTGCTGCCGGCGTGCAACTTTGGCGTTTCGGCGCCCGGTGCGGTGCCCGCGGCCGGAAGGGCGGCGAGCACACCCCTCCCGCTCCCCGCCCGCGCCGTGGATACGGCGGCGCTGTTGCAGCAGCGCCCGGTTGTGTGGTTCGCGCCCCTGCCGCCCATGCCCACGTATCCCGGCCGCGAGTTCATCGGCTCCGAGGACTTCATGTCGCTCTTCGAAGCTGATGCGCCCTGGCAAACCGCCGCCAGTCATGTGCACGTGTTCAAGCTGTACGGGGAATGGGTGGCCAACCACGCCACTGACGCGCAGCTACGTCATGCCATCACGGACATCCAGCGCCGCGGCATGGCGCTCGCCGTCGAGGCCGGTCCGCTCGATCCGCCAGCAGACTGTGGTCAGGGCATCGAGGGCTTCGCCGGCGAGCAGGAGGGCTTGAAGATCGCCTCTCGCATCGCGGCCGCAGGCGGCACCCTCCACCTGATCGCCCTCGACGAGCCTTACTTCTTCGCGCATGTCTACGATGGGCCCAACGCCTGTCATTGGCCGGTGGACAAGATCGCGGCCGAGGTCGACAGTTATGTGCATGCCATGAAGGACGCCATCCCGGGCGTGGTCATAGGCGACACCGAGCCTCTTTCCGGTGCAGCGGATGACGCGGCCTACCGCGGCTGGCTGGACACGTTCCGCCAGGTCAATGGCTACAACTTGGCGTTCCTGCACATGGACGTGGATTGGAGCCGGCCCACGTGGCCGCAGGAGGTCAAGTCCATCGCCGCATACGGCTCGAAGGCGGGTGTGCCCGTGGGGATGATTTACAGCGGCAACGGATTCGATCCGACCGACGAGGCCTGGCTCTCGGCCGCGGGCGAGCGCGTCAAGAAATATGAACTGGAGGCGGGCGCCGCGCCGGAGCACGTCCTGTTCCAGTCCTGGAACGACAAACCTGACCTCGTACTGCCCGAGACGCAGCCCTTTACCTGGACCAACTTTATCAACGCCTACTTCACCGACAAAGCGGCGCTGGGCTACCGACGCGAGGGCGCCGGCGGCAACCTGGCGCTGGGCAAGCCGGTACGCGTTTCGGGCGAGACCTCCGGCTACGGCGGCGCCGGCGCGGTGGATGGGGACCTTGGCACGCTGTGGAACTCCGGCGGCGGGCCCGTCCAGTGGATCGAGATCGACCTCGGTGCGCCGCAGAGCATTCGGACGATCAGGCTCACCGTCAGCCAGTACCCGCAAGGGGACACCGCGCACCGAGTGCTCGCCAGAGGACCCAGCGGCGACTTCCAGCTCATCTACACGTTCGCCGGGGACACCAAAGACGGCAATGTACTGGAGTACACGGCCGCGCACCCCATTGCCGGGATCCAGTTCATCCGCATCGAGAGCACAGCGAGCCCCTCATGGATCGCCTGGCGCGAGATCGAGGTCATCGCCGCCAAGTGACGGTCCACCCCTGGTGCTCTTTGTATCTCTAGTACTTGGACCCCCAACTACAACCTGCAATCGCCAATCCTCAGTCCTCGATCATCAATCCTCAATCCACGATCCACAATCGCCAATGCATCCTTCCCCCTGGTCTCAAGAACTGTACATCAACGCCTATCGCTTCGCCGCGCAGGCGCACCGCTGGCAGAGGATGCCGGGTACGCCGCTGCCGTACATCATGCACCTCAGCTTCGTGGCAATGGAGATCCTGGCCGCTGTGGCGCAGGGCGCCTCCGAGCCGCTGCTGCACACCCCGGCGCCACGTGGCGCCGGAGCACCCACCGGCACAAGGGACGGCGTGGAACCGTCTTTCTCAGCCGACCTTGCAGTGCAGTGCGCGCTGCTGCACGACACGCTCGAAGACACGCGCGTTCGCTACGATGAGGTGCGTGAGCAGTTCGGTGAGGCGGTCGCCGAGGGCGTTCTGGCCCTGACGCTCAATAGGAAGCTGCCGAAGGCCGAGCAAATGACCGAGTGCCTTGGCCGCATCCGCCAGCAGGCAGGCGAGATCTGGATGGTGAAGCTGGCGGACCGCATCACCAACCTTCAACCTCCGCCACCTCACTGGTCGAAGCGGCGGATTCAGGATTATCATCGGGAGTCGCAGGTCATCCATGAGGCGCTGAAGGATGCCAGCGCGTTCCTGGCGCAACGCCTGCGCCTCAAGATCGGGCAGTACGCTGCCTTCGGCACGCCTGACGGCCTGCAGCGCTGACCAGAGAAGCAAAGGAGAGCTCACCATGGGAGAAAAAGGCAAGCGTGATAAAGGCGGCCGGGAGAAGAGGAAGAAACCGAAACTCGATCCCAAGGAACGCAAGAAGCTCAAACGGGAGAAGGAGCATCAGCACAGCACGCCGAGCGTCATCCCGCTGACCCCGCCATCCCCGCCGTCCTGATCGACCCGCTCCCGCCGAAGGGCGGGTGGATCTTTGGCGGGCCGGTCCATTGGCCGAAAGGCAAGCAGCCCAGAGCCGTCGGTGGCCGTGCCGCGCCTGTTGCCCGTATCGGGCCCGAATACACGAAATACGCCGCGCCGGAGGCCTGACCCGGGGCCAAAACCTAGGGGAAATGGGCGCCTTGTGATATAGTTCCACACATTCCGAGCCAGACCGGCTTACGGGTAATTTAGGCGCAAACCCAAGCAGCCGGGAAGGCGCTCCCAATAGTTATGCGCATATGAAGCGGCCAGCAAAGCGGGCAACCAAACGGGTGGCGAAAAAGGCCGCGAAGCGACCAGCGAGACGGGTCGTCAGGCGCCCAGCCAAGCTGCCTGTGAAGCGGCCCGCCGGGCGGGCGGCCAAACGCGCGGCACCCAGGACTGGCAAGAAGCCGTTCCGCCGCGGCGACGCGGTGATGCACTGGACCTACGGACTCGGCACCATCATGCGGTTGGAGAATCGCGAGCTGCTGGGGCGCAAAACGCTGTACTACGCCGTCCAGGTTGGAGATATGACGGTGTGGGTTCCCAACGACGACCAGTTGGCGACGCGCCTGCGCAGGCCGAGCACCAAAGGGCAGCTCCGCAGGCTGCGGACATTGTTGTCCAGGCCCGGCGTCACGTTGCCGCAAGACCGGCACGAGCGAAAGACATTGCTGCTTGTACTGCTGAAAGACGGCCGGGCTGAATCACTGTGCAAGGTGATCCGCAGCCTGGTGGTATACGCCAAGAACCATCCGCTCAACGAAAACGATCAGGCCCTGCTCAAGCGTGCACAGACGGCGCTGCTGGCCGAGTGGAGCCATGCGTTGTCGCTCACGCCGGTGCAAGCCGAGCCACAACTGCACCGACTGATCAGCATTCCGACCGCCAGCGCGGGCTGACGACAAAAAGGCAGCAGAAAGAAATCAGAGCCGGGCGTTGTGCCCGGCTCTTCTCATTGTTCGACTTCATATCCCGCATCGGGGTTTGCCGTGCTAGCCCAGATGCATGGGCATGATCACGTGCAGGAACTGTTCATCGCCGACCGGGCGCAGCACACCCGGAGAGTTGGCGGCGCTCATCTCGATGGCGACGTTGGGAGTCTTGATCACCTCCAGAGCCTCGCGCAGGAACTTGACGTTGAAGGCGATCAACACGCCGCTGCCGTCCACCGTGGCCTCGACGATGGTCTCGTTCTTGCCTGTCTCCTCGGACATGGCCGAGATCTCGAGTTCGCTGGGCTGATCGCTGCTGGCAGACTTGATGTTGACGCGCGCCACGTTGGAGCCCTCGCGGGCGAAGATCTCTGCCTGCTTGCAGGCCTTGAGCAGCGCACTGGTCGAGACAACCGTGCGCGTTGAGTGTTTGCGCGGGATGATCTGCTGGTAATCAGGGAAAGTACCGTCGATGAGCTGGCTGGTGACCTCCACGTCCTTGGCGCGGAATACGACCTGGTTGCGCATCTTGGGGATGGCCATCTGCAGAGTCTCGTCGCCGTCCGGAGCGACGCGGGCCAATTCCATCAGGGAACGCGCCGGGATGATGGCATTGATGGCGGTCGGTGCGGGCGTCGAAAGCACGGCCGTACGCACGGAAAGCCTGAAGCCGTCCGCAGCCGCCAGCGTGAGCTTGTTTTTTTCCGCTTGGAGCAGCACGCCCATGAGCACAGGCCGCGCCTCATCGGTTGAGGCGGCGAAGGCGACCTGCTGGATCATCTCGCGGAACTCCGCCACGTTGAACTGCATGGCGCCGTCCAGATCAACCGTCGGCGTGGGAGGGAACTCCTGCGCGTCGATGCACTTGATGTCGTTGGTGGAGGTGCCGCCGCGCACATTCAGCGTCTGCGTGCGCGTGTCGAGCGACAGCATCACTTGGTCGGCCGGTAGTGTGCTCACGAGATCCCCGAAGGTCCGGGCCGGAACAGTTGTTGAGCCGTTCTGTTCGATGCGTGCCGGGATCCAGCATGTAATTCCCAGCTCCAGGTTGGTGGCCGACAGGCGCAGGCGTCCCTCGTCGGAAGCGATCAGGATATTGCCCAGTACGGGGAGGGTGGAGCGCGGCGACACCGCGCGGGAGACAAGGCCCAAGCCGTGAGCAAGTTTCTCTTGTGGGACGGTGGCTTTCATGACGTAGCCCTTCTGGCCGGTATGATGACGCAGTATAACATTGGAAGGTCGTTGGTAGTTGGTGGTGGTCAGCGGGGAGGACGATTCAGTCCATGAAGCTGGAAACCACCAGGGCCACGAGCATGAAGATCAACTGGAGGCCGAAGAGTCCCGCAGCGAGGTAAACGATCATCGTCCAGCCCGAGCGCCTTGCGGGCGGGGGGGCCGCCTGCCCCTCCGCCAATTGGCGCGCAACGAGGGCGGCCTTGTGGATGGGATTCGCGTCGATGCCTCCGGCCCAGTGCAGTCCATCCGCCGTATCGGGCACGACGATGCGCGCACCGCGGAACAGGCGCACCCACTGGGGCGCGTCGATCAGCCGGCTCCCGCTGACGATCATGGCGTCGAACTTGCCGCGTGGCTGCCTGGCGGTCACGGTCACCGGTACATTGGGAGCGACCCGGGCCAGGGCGGCCTTGACTGCCTTCCCAAAGCCCTTTCCGGAATCAACCACCAGCAGCTTGTAGGCCTTCTGCCTAGCTGCCAGGGCGATAGCTGCAGAGCGTCCGTCCCGCCGCATGATGACGAGATGGTACGCGAGTAGGATGCTGAAGAGCATGAGAAGCTGCAGGTCGTTCAGGACGGTGGTCACCAGCGCGCTGTTGCCTTGACCCGTGAGGGCGGTGTTGATCAGCTCGTAGACCAGCGCCGCGGCGAAGATCATGCCGCCGATTACGCCGGCAAAGAGCGCCAAGTACAGGTAGGCCCTGCGGACGATTGAACGGCGGGCATGGTCGCCTGCCTCGCCCGCGGCGGCCGCCTCGCCCTGCAGCCTGCGCCACGTCACCAGCCACAACGGCAGCCAAGCAGCGCTCACAGCGATGGCACGGGAAAGGTTGGAGCGTACGGTATCGTCGATCACCAACTGGCCGCCGGCGAGGCGCTCGACGATGAACTCGACGAGCATGGCGGCGCCAATGAACGCGCCGCCAAGACCGACCGCCGAGAGGATGTACGTGTAGATCCGTTTCATCCCCGCGCGGCGAACGGGCTCGGCGATCGTGTCAATGTGGTGGCCCAGCCAGCGACCGTAGTATGCCCAGATCGCGCCCAGCGGGACGCCGATGGACAGCGGTCCGCCGACCCTGTTCACGAGTTCTGAGGCAGACATGGCAGTTCCGAGAAGGCCGTCGAGCAGCGTGTGGAGCACCATGGCGGCGGTGGTGAGGACCGTGAGCACGCCGCTCAGGGCCAGGATGTACAGGATAGCGAGGCGCAGGTTTGAGTCGCGCTCGTGTTCATCGGCGAGCGAACCCTGCACCACGTTCCACGTGTACACCCAGAGGGGCGTTCCGATGAGCAGCAGCGCCAAGCCATTGACGATGGTCTCGCGGGTCATCTCCCCGAGCAGCCCGGTGGGCACGAAGAAGATGTAGCGCAGGATCTGCTGGGCGCCGAAGATCGTCATCAGCAGGCCGTAGATGACCCAGGTGTAGCGGTACAGGCGGCGCACATCCGTGAAGTTGTCCTTATCGGGCAGCCGCGGCCACTCTGCGCGCAGGACGCTCCAGAAGTAGAGGGCCACCACGCCGTTGATGGCAATGGCGATGAGATTGTCGGGCGCGGTCCCTGCGCCGCCAAGGATGGCCCTGCCCGGCTCGAGCCGGCTTGCGATCAGGGCGCTGCGATTCACCAGGGCGAGCAGGTTCTGGATGAGCGGGATGAGGGTGGCCAGCAGCATGCCGTAGAAAAAGATGGCGCGCAGGCTGGCGCTGCGCTCTTCCTCGTCGGAGGCCGCGAGGCGCTGTGCCCACAGCCAGTGGAAGAGGAAGATGGGCAGTCCCACCACAGTCAGTGCCAGGGCGCGGGCCAGCACTTCGGCGGTACCTCCGACGGTCTGACTGACGATGGAGCGCAGCAGGTTGATAAGCCCCCACAGGACCACTTCGATGCCGATGAGCGCAACGGCATAAAAGTAAAGGCGGCGGACGGTTTTCATGCGGGCCTCCGGAAGAGCGGGAAATTCGCAGGCAGGCGCTCGCCGCGTAGACGCAGAAAGCGGCGAGAGATGACTTTCACTATTTGGGCGGGGCTTGGTACCAGCCGAAGTCCCACAGGTTGTAGGCAGGCATGGACGAGATCTTCCAGGCACCGTTCTGCAGCACAAGCTGGGCGGAGCCGACGTTGTCGGAGCCCGAAGAGAATGGATCGCCCGGCGTGTAGACCATGATGACCTCCACCGAAGCGCTGTCTCCGGTGACGTCTGCCTCGCCGATCTTGATGCCGGTCTGTCCCGGGGTCAGGCGACCCACGGCGAAAGCCTGGCGGAATTCATCGAACTCGGGCTTGTCTTTGAGGTCGGCAAGGTACCCATAGGCCTTCTCGAAGTCTTTGTTCATCACTGCCAGAACGTAGTTGTGAACGACGTCCTGCGGGGCTTGCTCAGATCGGTATGAGACCTGCTGCTGCCTGGTGAAGAAGACGGCCAGTGCCGCCACCACCAGCACAGCAATGCCGATGAGTATTCCTGCTAGGAAGCGGTCTTGTTTCATCCGTACCTCCTGGGGCAGACTCCATTGTATGGGCTAAGAGGGAAAAGGACAAGCGATGAGGGGTGTACGATCTTCGATTGACGGTTTAGGATTGCAGCCTGTGCCAGAGCCGAGAGCTAAGATGACATTTGTAGTCTACATTGAAATCGGACAGAAGCGTACTTTTGCCGGGGCGGTCGATTGGCCGGGTTGGTGCCGCAGCGGCACGGATGAGTCTTCCGCACTTCAGGTGCTGCTAGCCTACGGACATCGATACCAAGCGGTGCTGCGGGGGACGGCACTCGCCTTCAATGCACCCGACAAGCCCTCTGCACTGAGGGTTGTTGAGCGGCTCAAAGGAACCACGACCACGGATTTCGGATCGCCAGCCGTGGCTCCGAGGCAGGATGCGGACAAGCTGAACGAAGCTGACCTGCTGCGGCACGAAATGCTACTCAAGGCATGCTGGGCAGCTTTCGATGCTGCCGTACGCTCGGCCAAGGGTCAAGTTCTGCACTCCGGGCCCCGCGGGGGAGGTCGGGACCTGACCACGATGATCGAGCACGTTCGTGAAGCCGAAGCGGCCTACGTGGCGAAGCTTGGGTGGCCCACGCCCAGGGCAAAGAGCGTGCCTTCGACAAGGATCACCGCACAGCTACGGGAAGCGGCGCTTGAGGGTTTGAGGGCCTCGGCCGCAGGGCATATTCCCAGCATGGGGCTCCGTGGCGGGAAGCGCTGGACGGCACGCTATTTCGTGCGGCGCACCGCCTGGCACGTCTTGGACCACGGCTGGGAAATAGAGGACAGGCTGAGCTAGTCCTCCTGGCTTCGCCATATCTGGCGTGACGCCGGCCGCAAGTCCCACCGGTGGCGCTGCTCGCCGCAAAGAAAAAATCCAGCGGTTGCTCGCTGGATTTTGTCCTGGTTGCGTCAGGTTGGCTACTGGGGGATTATACTTTCTTCAGGACGGGCAGACCGGTCTTCATCTCGACCACAGTGTAGCCGGCCGGCACGGCATCCATGACGCCTTCCTTCATCTCTTTCGCGAAGAAGAACAGAACACGCTCCTTGCCGCTGGCAGCCATCGTCCGACGAGTATGCAGGTAGTAGGTCACACCCTTGGAATTGCTGAATGAGAAGGCCATTTTTACTCTCCTTTTGAGTAGCGGGTCGCACTTAGTCTAGCACGTATTTTCTACCTCTGTCAACGAGGACTTTCGGATGATGTCTAGACAAATGATAGTGGCTACTACCCTTGAGGAACTGGGTACGGCACGGGAGCTACTCGACGATTCGCTCGGCTTCGTGCCCACGATGGGATACCTGCACGAAGGCCATCTATCCCTTGCCCGCCGTGCACGGGAAGAGTGCAGGACCGTTGCTGTAAGCATCTTTGTCAATCCGACCCAGTTCGGCCCGAGCGAGGACCTCGCCAACTATCCAAGGGACTTGGAGCGGGATCTACGCCTGCTGGAGCAGGAGGAAGTGGACTTAGTCTGGACGCCCACAGCCGAAATGTTGTATCCGCCGGGCTATCAGACATGGGTGGAGGTAGGCGAAGTTGGCCTACCCTTGGAAGGAGCTCAGCGCCCCGGGCACTTCCGGGGCGTAACTACCGTGGTTACGAAGCTCTTCAATGCCGTGCGCCCGTCCAAGGCCTATTTCGGACAGAAGGATGCCCAGCAGGCTGCGGTGATCCGGCAAATGACCCGGGACCTGAACTTCCCGGTGGAGATCGTTGTCTGCCCGATCGTGCGGGAGCCCGACGGGCTGGCTATGTCGAGCAGGAACGTCTACCTGAGCGCCGAGCAACGACGAGCAGCGACGGTGCTTCACCGTGCGCTCGAGACAGCGCAGGCTGAGTACGAGCACGGTGAAAGGCTGGCCGAGGCGCTGCGGGGGACCATGAAGGACGTCCTGCGGACAGAGCCCTTGGCGCAGGTTCAGTACGTATCTTGTGCGGATTACGAGACTCTTCGGGAACTGGAGCAGGTTTCGGGGAAGGCACTGCTTTCCACGGCGGTGTTCTTTGGGAAAACCCGGTTGATCGATAATGTAGTGCTCGAGTAGCACGCGCCCGTGATTCAAAGCCTCTCCGCGCAGGCAAGACGCAGAGATGATCTCATCGAATGGGTCTCAGTCATGCAAAACCAATACCTTGACTGCCCTGTGAGCGCGATGCTGCCGGGGCGAGGCTCTTAGCCAGGCGCTGGTCGATGCGCGCCGCGCGGCACCGCGCCAACCTCAGACAATCATGACCGCAGGGGTGGAGTGCTATACTGGCCCGCGACCGCCTGACGAGGCCTGAGACGCCGACCATGGTGCCGAACCAGCGTGCAAGGCGGGAAATGGAAGCGCCCATGTCCGAATCCACGTTCCATCACATCACCCGTTCCGGAAAACTTGTCCGCATGACCACATGGGCCCAGGCACGAGCGGCGGCCCGGAGGGGCGGCTACTTCTGGCTGGATTTTCTGGAACCCGCCAAGGAAGAACTCTCCGCTCTCGTCGAACCACTCGGTCTGCACCCGCTGGCGATCGAAGACTGCACGGATACGAATCAGATCCCAAAGATCGATGACTATCGCCGGCACACATTCATGCTGTTCAACGCCTACCACTATGCCGATCACGCCCTCTCGATTCATGAGCTGGACGTGTTCATCGGCGCCAATTTTATTGTCACCGTGCAGCAACGCGACGCGCACGGCCGACCATTGCTGATTGGCGCGGAACACCAGGCGGAGCTGCAGCGGGCGGGCGTGCGGCAGGGGCCGGCATTCCTCCTGCACGTGCTCCTGGATCAAATCGTGGACAGGAAGTTCGTGGAGATCGAAGGGCTGGAAGAAGAGATCATTGAAGCCGAGGAAGCGATCCTGGGCAACCTGAGGCGTTTCAAGCCTGAACAGCTGCTGCATCTGCGGCGCGACCTCCTGGCGGTCCGCAAGAGTCTATTCTATGAACGGGAGATCCTTGTAAAGATCTGCCGGAAAGACTGTCCCTTCATCGGCGAGAATGCCCTGTATCTGTACCGGGACATCTACGACCACCTCTCCAAGTTCTACGAATTGACCGAGGCCTCACGGGATGTGGTCACGAGCCTGATGGAAATGTATCTATCCATGCTCAACAATCAGATGGCGCAGGCCGCCAACGAGACCAACGCGACGGTTCGCCGGCTGACATTCATCACGACCATTTTCATGCCACTCTCGTTGCTGGCCGGAATCGGGGGCATGTCTGAGTGGACCATGATGACCGGGGCCGCGAACTGGCGGATCGCCTACCCGCTATTCTTGGCGGGAATGGTGGTGATTGGTGTTGCCAACTACTATCTACTAAAACTCCTGGAGCGGAGGCGACACCGGGAAAGGGTGGGCCGGTCCCCGCGGACCTGAGGGAGCGATCCGACTAGATGCGGACCGCTCGTCCAAGCGTGTTATGAAGGCAAGGCCGCCGTCGAGGACGGCGGCAGGGTGGGAGATCAGCAGGGTAATTCCGTCCGACGGAGGCTAAGGTCCCCAGCCCAGCGCGCGGGCGAAGGATGCGAGGATGGTGCTCGGGCGCCCGTCCGGGTAGACCACCCACGCTTCGCCGCCCGAGTACTCATCTGGATCGGGGGTGATGACAAGGATCGCGAGGTTGGCGTCAGATGCCCACATTATCTCATTTATGTTGTTGAAGGCGTCCGGCAGCAGTTGAGCACGGTTGGACGCGCCGTCGGGGTCGGAGCGCACCAGATACAGCGGCGTGTGACCCTCGACCGGAATCTGCGGAAGATTGTTGAAGAAGAAGTACAGCTTGTTGTCAGCGCCCACCTGAGCCGCGTAGGCAAAGTTGTAGGTGCCATCGGGCGGCGCACCGGGCAGAAGGGCTGTCACGTTACCGGTGGCCGCGTCGGCGTGGTACAGGCCCGATTCAACCATCCCGAGCGACGGGCTGGTGATGTACACGCCGCTGCCATCGGGGATCCAGTTCACATGGCAGCATACGATGCCGCCGTCGGGCCTCTGGAAACGCACCAGAGCATTGTTCGAGGGCAGGTAGATGCCATACGTGCCACCCTCATAGTAGCCAATGTCGATCAGCAGTTTGCTGCCATCGGCTGAGTAGGCCCTAGGTGCGTAGATCTCCTTGACCAGGGGGAATCCCGGCGAGGTGTCGATCTGGTTTTGCAGCACCTTGCTCAGCGCGCCGGTTTCCGGGTCCAGGAAGCTCAGGCCTCCGTGGCTGAAGGCCAGGGTCCGCCCGTCCGGTGACCAGACAGGCGAGCCGACGCTGTTCGTCCAGCGGCTGTTGTCGTCGACTGGGCCGCCATCGATGAGTAGGCGGCGGCCTGCACCCGCGGCATCCACGAGATAGAGCTGGTTGTTGGTGACGTAGGCGACTCTGCCGTCACTGGGTGAAACGTCGTAGACGTCGACGTTCAGCGGTTCGAAGGTGATCTGGTGCAGGCTGCGACCATCCGCTTCGAGGCGGAAGATCTGCCACAGGCCGCCGCCATCACGGTTGATGAAATACAAAGCGTGCGGCAGCATGTCCGGCACGGCGGTCGGCAGCGGCGCGGGCGTATCACTTGGGGCTGGTGTGGCGGCCGCGGCCATGGCCTGCAGCGTGAGTGCCACACCGGTTTCGGCTGGCACCAGCGTGGCGGGCGCAAGCGGTGAGGCGCACGCCATGATGGCCGCCGCGAGGGCCAGCGGTGCTGCAAGAAATGAAAAGCGACCCATCGTTTCCTTGCTATACCGCGGATGCGTGAGGGGATAGCTTCCCCTAGACTTCGGTCGTGGCGGGCATCCTGGAAAGCTCCCCCCTCCGAATGACATCATGGCCGCTATACCTGCTCGTATCGCGAGACCGGGACGACGAAAAGGGTGACTTGCGCACCTTCGGAGGGCGTGACAGCGGCGGTGGAGCGAATGAGCGAGATGGCCGCTTCCACCTGCGCATCTTCGACTCCGATGAGCATGGTGGTCGTGCCGCTGCGCAGGAATCCGCCCGTCGAGGAGATGCGCGTTACGCGATACTGAGCCCCGGTGAGGGCCCCGGTCAGCACATCTGTCAGCTGGTCCTTCAGGATCAGGATGATCATCTTCATAAGATCATCTCCTTGCGGCTATGCCTCGCCGCACGCAGGATGGAGGGAGCGAAAGAGTTAGAAGTGTTCATATCTCTCGACCGGCAGAGCAAAAACGGTCGCGCCACCAACGGTCACCTGAATGGGTGCCGGCATGGGCATGGGCGCGCCCTCCACCGGCATGGTCATGAACTCGACGCGCTGCCGGCAGGCCGTGCGCAGGGTCCCAAAGACCTTTTCCTCGCCGCCCGTGGGCAATCCGATCAACAGCGTGGCGTTGCGCCGCCCGAGGAATCCGCCGCTGCTTGCCAGGTAAACAACGGGCGCGCCCAGGGGTCCGAGGGCGCGCGTGGCGGTGTCCAAGTCCTGATCCTGCACGACGGCCAGGACCATGAGGTGCACGGGGGTTGTTGTCATGTCTCTCTCCCGGGAGCCGACCGCGGCCTTCAGCATGGCCGTCCCGCCCAACACAAGCGGCGCGAGACGAGGCGTATGCCGCTGGAACCAGCGTCCTGATTCATCATACCAAAGAATCCGACGGAGAGTTCGGCTGGAATGATGGCGCACGCTCAGGCGGCATCGCGGATAGAGGCATCCGCGTGAATGGAGACGACGTTCTTCTTCATGTACTTGGAGATCTTCATGGGTGATCCTTCAAGGGTCAGCGGGACTCAGACCACTCAACTCTTGCGCGGAAAAAACAGGGCGGCAGCCGAAGGAGAACTTGAGGGCGCTCGATGCAAACAACCGGCGCTCCGGCGGCAAGAATCCGTGTCCAACACCCTCGCAGGACACGGGAGTATGTGCGGCAAAGGCCTATATACCACAAACGCGATGGGCGGGCGGCCGATTTCGCCCGGGAGGATGCGGGCCCTGAGGATAGGGAGCGAGGCGGGCTTCCGGCAATTAGCCGCGAACGGAAAGCTACGTGGTCACAACACACGGAGCGGGATCGGCGACTGTTATGGCAGCTGCGTTAGGAAAGATGACTTCGGTCGATTCGAGGCCGCGCACCACTCGCATGCCCCGATACACAATGGTGACGGGCCACGGAAACGGATTGATCCCTTCGAGGCGGACACTTGTGGGCGAGAGGATCTGAACCCCGAGCGTATTCAAGAATAGACCCACGGGCGTGAAGCCGGACAGCGAGCCGCGGTCACCCAGGCCCGCGCCGGTGACGGCATGGTAGCGTTCATAGAAGGCCGCGCTCTGCTTCAGGCAGCGTACCACGGCGTTCATCAGACGGATTGTCAGTCGCGCGGCCTCGTCGCGAAGGCCATAGGCGAGCAGACCTTCGCCGATGAGGTTGTTCCAGGGAAGATGAACGCTCATTGCCATGGCCTCGGCTTCGGCCTGCTCGCGCGTTCCCTCGCGCGCGGATGAGGGGGAGGCTGGCAGTGCCGGAATGCCGAACGGGCGATCGAAACCCTGCTCGTCGTGCATGGCCCGACTGACCATGGACCGCGCACGATCGGGGTGCGGAACGCGCGCCCAGAGCGGCATAAAGAGCGTTATGTCTTCCCCGGCCGTATCGACTGTTCGCACGACCACGCGGTCCTTTTCGTCGAGACCCTCCACCAGCACGCGTTCAACTTTGCCGTATACCAACTCGCTGACGGCGACCAATCCACCTGAGCGCCACTGGAACTGCTGCGGAGAGATGCGCTCACGCTGCGGGCGGTCGTCCGCGGATTGCTGTTCCGCGGCCTGGGCCTTCCTCCGTCCGTTGGCGCCAGCCCGCGCATTGCTGCGCCCGAAGATCTCGACGGTTGGGCGCGTCGCAGCCGCGGCTTTTGTGTGCACCTGGACCAGCAGGCGCACGGGCTGTTCGCACTCGGGGCGACGGGGCTGGATCTCGCCGGAAGCCTTTCGGCTGCCAATGAGGCGGTCGGTCCAGGATGAGCCAGTGAGGCGGTCCCGATAGGAGTAGCGGGCGAGGCGCTCATGCCACGAGGCCGCGATGGCGCCCGTGAGCCGCAGCGCGCGCTGACGAAGATCGGCCAGTTCCTTTTCGCGCCCAAGTTCTTCTGCCATGCTCATGAGGGCCGAGGCCTCGCGGAAGAGCAGTGACTCAAGTTCGGGATTCGACAGGGTTTGGATACTGAGTGCCTGGGACCACGGGTACCAGACATCGAAGAGCGGATTCTCGTCAAAGCCCGTCTGCAGAACATGGTCCCACGCGGGAATCCCATCCCCATCGCGGTCCCGGCCCGGCGTGAACCAGGCGTCGAAGAACGCCATGAGCTTTGGAAAGGCATCGGCGAGGAAAGCCTCGTCTTGAGCCTGCTGGTAGTAGTCCCAAGCCAGGCTCGCCAGCAGCGGTGCGGCAAGGAACCGCGAGCGCTGACCCGCCAATCCCGGTTTGGCGTCAATACTGCCGTCCTCCGCCTGGATGGCGAGGAAGTTCTCAAGCAGACCGCGCCGGAGCTCAAGCGACGCCGGCAACAGGCTACCGAGGTAGTATGCATCGAAGGGCGATTGCCCATTCCAGACCGGCGAGTAATCCGAACCGTCGCCCGCGGCGCTGAAGCCGTTGTCCGGGCCCCGGGTGCGCACGAAGGAGGGCCGCGGCAATTGCCGTCCGCCTTGGAGGAAGACCCCAAAAGCGGCCTTTTGGCCAAGGGCAAGGGCGGCGTCCCAATCCGGATCCCCGGTGTAGAAGTCGACCAGGTCGCTGGCATTGGTGAGCTCAATACGTGCCCGCTCCGCCTCCCAGTTGCGACCGGCTGTCCTTCGGGCCAATTCAAAAGAGTCCACGTCCGAGACTTCCGCTGCACACGCCCAGGTAATGGTGCGCTTGATACCGCCCTCCAGGTCTATGCCGACCCCCAGGGCAGGATGCGGTCCGGCTCCCTGCTTGGGGCCGCCAGTCATGAACACCACTGGCCGGAGTCCGCCGGTCGTTCCGGCGAGGACGCGAACCATCTGCTGCTGCCTGGAGAGGCCAAAAGCCTTGCCCTCCAGCGGGCTCAGGAGCGCGCACAACTCAAAGCCGACGTGGCGCGGAAACGTGGTGCGGTTAGCCAAGGTGATGCGACCGGCCAGAACATGCGATTCTGGCACCCAGTACTCGGCCATGACCTCGAGGCCTTCGATGGGAACAAAACCGAGCATCACGAAGTTTGAATAGAAGCGGAGCACCCGGGGCGCCCGATTGAACGCGTCTGGATCCGTCACGCTCTTGCCCGCCTCGGTAAAGCGATAGAAGAGCCGCATATTGCGCGCCCGCAGGCCGTACGTGGTCCGCACAGAGAGGCTCGGCGGCTCGCCGCCCGAGAGGCTCAGTTCCCAGATGTGATCGTTGAGGTAATCGGGAGCGCCGAAGCGCATGTCCGCGCTGATTGTGAGCGACAATGGATCGCCCGCCCGAAGTGACCATTCGCGCATCCGATAATTGTACGGTTAGAGCCCACGGAGGTCAAAGGGTATAATTCATGTTTCAACGAACGCTCAACGGCGCGCGATCAGTACAGGATCAGGGCTTCGGCGTGCGCACACCGGCAACATCAATTGCTGGTGGGCCCGCCAACTCACAACTCCACAGGAGAGAGGCAGATGGGCCGGTACTTTGAGGAATTTCGCGTGGGGGAGCAGATCGCCACAGGGCCGCGGACCGTGACAGAGCAGGACATCATGACATTCGCTGGTCTCACCGGGGACAACAATCGCATCCACACGGATGCCGAGTTCAGCAAGGCCGGGCCCTTCGGTCGGCGCATTGCGCACGGACTTCTGGGGCTCTCCTTCACGATGGGGCTGGCCTGGCGGACCGGTTTCCTGGACAGCACGGTCCTGGCCTTCCGGGAGATCAACGAGTGGAAGTTCATCAAGCCGGTGTTCATTGGAGATGTGATACGCGCCGAGCTGAACATCATCGAGGCCAAGGCGCTGCCGCGCATCGGCGGCGGCTCGGTGGTGCTGCAGGCTGAGCTAAAGAACCAGGCGGATGAGCTATGCATGCGAGGAAAGCTTAGTGTGCTTGTGATGTCAAGACCAAAGTAGGGGGCACCTGGGAAGAGGAAGGTTCCAGCGCAAAGCGCACTGGCGGCACGAAAGAAGAAAGAGAGAAAGTGAAAGGCAGCAGGGCCACACGATCGAATGACCGACGATCCACGCGAGAGATTCCGCAGGTTGCTCAACTCCGAGGAAGAGACCCAGGCCGAGACCCCGGCAGAATCGCCGCGCCTCGACACGGGCTCGCTACCGCAAACGGGCTATCCGGCGCTGGACAAGGACAACATGCCGTTGCCCCGGCACGTGAGCGAGACCGACCTCGGTGGCACGCGCGTAACACCAGCGGCATTCGAGACCAGCACCAGCCCGCGGAGCACACGGTATGCCCAGCGCGCACCCCCGCCTCCCCGCAGGCCGCAGGACGCGGCGTTCGGGACGGGACTGTTTGCCAACCGAGGCTGTCTTGCTCAGGGCATCATTCTGATGCTCTTTCTGGCTGTTGTCGTGGGATTGTGCCTGGCATCCGTGGCCCTGTACGAATACTACTCGATCGCCAGTTCGCTGCCCTCGGTGAGCGATCTGCAGCAGCGCACGTCGCAGTTTGAGACCACGCGCATCCTGGACCGCAACGGCAACCTGCTGTATGAAATCGTCGATCCCAATGCCGGTCGCCGCACGTACGTGCCGCTGGAGCGGATCTCTCCGAACCTGGTGGCTGCCACCATCGCGACGGAGGATCAGGATTTCTACAGCCACCCCGGCTATGACCTGTTCGCCATCGCGCGGGCGCTGTGGCAGAACTACGCCAGCGGCGAAACGGTGTCAGGCGCATCGACAATCACGCAGCAGCTGGCGCGATCGATCCTGCTGAGTCCGAGCGAGCGCGCCCAGCGGACCTACCTGCGTAAAGCGCGCGAGATCATCCTGGCGGCGGAGATCACCCGCCGCTTCTCGAAGGACGAGATCCTCGAGATCTACCTGAACGAGATCTACTACGGCAACCTGGCCTATGGGATCCAGGCGGCGGCGGAGACGTATTTTGGCGCCGGCGCAGACAACCTGACACTGGCGCAGTCCGCGTTCCTTGCAGGACTTCCGCAGTCGCCCTCAGTGTACGACATCCACACCAATCGTGAGGCGACCCTTGCGCGCGATCAGCAGGTGCTGAGCCTTATGCTGGCCGCGAGCTACGAACAGGGCTGCCTCCATGTGAGCAACAGCGATCAGCCGGTGTGCATGGATGCGGCCACCGCGGCGCAGGCCGCAGTGGATCTTCGGGATTTCAGCTTCCCTTCCCCCAACTTCAGCATGCGCTTCCCGCACTGGGTGAACTACGTGCGCTCGCAGCTGGAACTGCAGCCGAATTACGACGCCCAGAGCTTCTACCGCGCCGGCTGGACCGTACAGACCAGCCTCGACCCGGCACTGCAGGAGCAGGCCCAGCAATTGGTAGCCTCGCAGGTCGCGGCGCTGGCGGCGAACAATGCGCATGACGGCGCGCTGGTGGCCATCCAGCCCTCGACCGGCGAGATACTGGCGATGGTTGGCTCGGCGGACTACTACAACGAGGCCATATCCGGTCAGGTGAACATGGCGGTCAGCACGACCCGGCAGCCGGGTTCATCCATCAAACCCATCAACTACGTGGCTGCGTTCGAAAAGGGCTGGACCCCGGCCACGCTCATCTGGGATGTGCCATCCGAGTTCCCGCCTTCGGGTAATCCGAACGATCCGCGTGAACCCTACAAACCCAACAACTATGATGGCAAGTTCCATGGACCGGTCACGGTACGCGCCGCGCTGGCCAACTCCTTCAACGTGCCGGCAGTGAAGACGCTACAGTTCGTCGGTGTGTACGGCGAGGGCGGGATGGTGGAGATGGCCAGGCGGTTGGGCTTCACATCACTCACGCGTGACGATTATGGCCTCTCCCTCACGCTGGGCGGCGGCGACGTCAGCCTGCTGGAAATGGTCGGGGCGTACGCAGTCTTCGCCAACAATGGCGTGAGAGTACCACCGGTCTCGATTCTAAAGATCACCGACTTCCAGGGCGATGTGGTGTACGAGTATGCCCCGCCCCAGGGTGAGCAGATCATCCGTCCGGAGCATGCATACCTGATCACCTCAATCCTCTCGGACAATGAAGCGCGGTCGTGGATGTTCGGCGCCAACTCGGCGCTGAATCTATCGTTCCCCGTTGCAGCCAAGACAGGCACCACCAACGATTTCCGCGACAACTGGACGCTGGGATATACTCCCGATCTTGTGGCGGGCGTGTGGGTTGGCAATGCGGACTACACCCCGATGGTCAACACCACGGGCACTAGTGGCGCGGCGCCCATATGGTCGCAGTTCATGCAGGCCGCGGTGCCCTATGTAGGCGGTGGAAATATCACGCCGTTCAGGCGACCTGACGGCATCGTGGACAAGGTGATCTGTTCGCTTTCCGGCACGGAGCCGTCCCAGTGGTGCAAGGGCGAGCGGAGCGAGGTATTTGCTGCTGACCAGGGACCTCTGCCCGCGAGCCAGGACCTGCGCCGCGAGGTGAAGTTCGACACATGGACCGGTCTGGAAGCCTCGGATGCGTGCGGCGAGGCCTCGGAACGGAAGGTCGTCATCAATGCCAAGGACGAATGGGCGCGCAAATGGTTCGAGAGCCACGATGGCCGGGACTGGCTTCGGGACAATGGCTTCGACTCACCGCCGGTCTACGCGCCTGAGGGCGAGTGTGACAAGAACGACCCGCATGCAATGCTCGAGATCAACGTCAGCGAAGGCCAGGTCGTCTCTCAGCCTGTGCTGGCGCTCCAGGGCACGATGGATGCGGACGGCGGTTTCAGATCCTGGCTGCTGGAGTTCGGACTGGGAGAGAATCCGGATGGTTGGACCACGCTGGCAGAGGGCAATCAGCCAGTGAGCAATGCCGCACTGTTCAACTGGGACCTGTCGAATCTGTCCAATCAGGCCATCGCGCTGCACCTGTACATGAAGGGCGAGGACGGCTACGCGGAGAAGACTGTGCACTTCTCGCTGGCGCTGCCAACGCCCACGCCAGCGCCGACCGAGACCACCACGCCGACCCAGACCCCGGAGCTGCCGACGCCCACTGAAACGCCCACGATCGCGATGCCGGGCCAGACGCCGACCCCCTGAGAATGTCCGAGCGAGGACCCTCAGCCGGCGATTGGCTACCGCCGAATTGCGACGCGACCATCGGCAATGGCAGATCAGGAGTCTAGTCTGGGGATTGCATGGAGGTTGGCGAACGAGCGGCAAAGGAATTGTGCCGGGTTCAACAGGGATGGCATCGGCGCAGTTCGCGCGAAAATTCACGGACGGACGGGACGCCGCCGACCAAGGTGGTAAAATTCAAGGTTGCTGCATTGCGGGAACGGGCCAAACCGACACGATTGTGACCACGATGGAGACGACTACCCCTCGGGTTCGCACCGGGAGGGCGCCACTCCACTACTCGCAATGACGGAAACGACGAAGATTGAGAGGAACGATGTATATTGATCCAACAAGCGGCGGAGTGCTGTTCCAGGCGCTGGCGGCGGCCTTCATTGCGGTGAGCGGTGTAGTGCTGGTGTTTTCGGGAAGGATCAGGGGATTCTTCTCGCAGCTGCGCCGCAAGTCCCGCGAGGCCAAAGAGAACAAGGCCGAAAAAGAACAGTAGAGGGGATCTTACCGGCCCGCGGGCGTACACCAAACACCAGGGACACAAGGGACTCCAGGGGATGGCATGATCCAGAACCCGGGAACGATCCTTTGTGTCCGTTGTGTTGTATAGGCTCTTCATCAAGAAGGAAGTTGCAAGGTTAAGATGCGGACGATAATCGTGGGTTTCGACTCGTTCGACCCCGGGGTCTTCGAGTCTCTGAACGGGGCCGGCAGGACGCCGAACCTCTCCAGGTTCCTGGAGCAGGGCGGATACTCGCCGCTCGAGGTGTGCTCGCCGCCGCAGACAGAAGTGAGCTGGACCAGCATCGCCACGGGTGTGGACCCGGGCTCGCACGGGCTGTTCGACTTTGTGCACCGCGATCCGCAGACATATATCCCCTATGTCTCGCTGCTGCCGACCAAGCAGTCGGTCGTGGGTGAGCAGTTCCTGCCGCCGTACACCACGAGGACGCTCTTCCATGAAGCGGCCGACATGGGTTACCCGGCCACGGCGTTGTGGTGGCCGGCGTTGTTCCCGGCGCGGCCGGAACTCCCAGTGGCGACCATCCCTGGGCTGGGCACGCCGGACATCCGCGGACAGCTGGGCGTAGGCACCTACATCACGACCGATATGCGCGAGCTGAAGAAGACCAAGGTCATTCGGCTCGAATCGTCGGGCAAGGGCAGGTTCAGCGCGGCGCTTGAGGGGCCGCAAGTCAAGACCAAGGACGGCATGCGGCCGGCGCTGCTTCCGCTGACGGTTGAAGTGGTCGATGAAACCTCGGCGGCGTTGACGATTGGCGATCAGAAGCTGCAGCTGCAACTGGGCACGTGGAGCCCGGTGTTCGAGCTCAAATTCAAAGCCGGCTTCGCCTTCAGTGTGCATGCTGTGACGCAGGTGATCTTGACCGAGCTTAGGGGGCGGGTAAGCCTGTATTTCGTACCGCTGCAAATCCATCCGTTGCACGCGTTGTGGCACTATGCCACCCCTCCCGGTATGGTCAAGGAGGCCTGGAAGGTCAGCGGCGGGTACCTGACGCTGGGCTGGCCGCAGGACACGAACGCTCTTGAGGACGGCTGCATCAACGACGAGCAGTTCATCAGCCTGTGCGATTCCATCTTCAGCTCGCGTAAGCGCATCTTCTTCCACCAGCTGGATCGGTTTCAGGAGGGTGTGCTGGCAGGCATCTTTGACTGTCTGGACCGCGTACAGCACATGTTCACGCGCACCAACGCAGACGTGGTGCACGACTGGTACGCGCGCCTGGATGGCTTTGTGGGCGAGCTCCAGGCACGCATTCAAAAGATGGGCTTGGAGGATCACCGGCTGTTGATCCTTTCTGACCACGGATTCAAGACGTTCGAGCACAAGGTTCATCTCAATCACTGGCTGGTTGGCAACGGATACATGTCGATGGCCAACCCGGCAGAAGCGGCGGAGCTCAAGAACGTGAACTGGCGGGCGACGAAGGCCTACGCGCTGGGCCTGAACAGCCTGTATCTGAACGTTGCCAATCGTGAGGGCCAGGGAATCGTCACGCCGGAGCAGATCGAGCCGCTGCTGGACGAGTTGAAGAGCCGCTTACTCAATTGGCAGACCGACGACGGCAGGCAGATCCTCAGCCGTGTGCTCTTGAAGCACGAGGCCTTTACTGGTCCGTACACGCGCTTTGGACCGGACCTGGTGATGGGCTACGCGCCGGGTTTTCGGGCCTCGTCCGAGACGGGCTTGGGGAAGTCGGCGACCAGCTCATTGGAACCCAATCACGATCACTGGGGCGCCGATCATTGCATCGATTCGACCAAGGTGCCGGGCGTGCTATTTGCCAACCGCGATATCAAGAACATGCCGGGGCTCTCCTTCCGCGATATCCCGTTCCTGGCTCTGGGAAAGCACCTGGACCAGTCCTACATCAAGCCTCCGTCGCAGCTCGCTGGTCAGGGACAGAAGGACCTGGAGGAGAGGTTGAAGGGACTTGGCTATCTCTAGTCGACTCCCCGGCCGGCAACAGATAATCCAGGTGTACGCCATCATCGTCCTCATCATCTTCAGCTGGACGATCCTGTGGCTCTTCTGGAAGCTGCCGAGTTGGCGGATCTTCCTTACTGCGTGGGAGATCGTGGGCGTACTGGCATTCTCTTTGTCCACCGCTCTTGGGGAGAGTCTCGTGGTCCTGTCGGCGCTGCTGATTCTGGCGCTATCCCTGCCAAGGGCATGGTTTGGGGAAGTCTTTGTAGCGCGCGGTGCCTCGCTTGCGGCGACTGCACTGGGCACCATGATGTTCCTGGATGATCAACTCAAACATGAAATGCTGTACCCAGAACTCCCATTGGGCGTCTGGTTGCTGGCACTGCCCCTGGCTGCGATCGTACTCATCCCGTATGCAGCAGGGCGGATCGCCTGGTTTCGCAGGATCGTCGAATCCTTCGCAGACCGGGCAACGATCTTTCTGTACATCATGTTGCCGCTGAGCGGCATTTCCATGTTCGTGGTCCTGGTTCGGGCGCTTGCCCTGACCCTCAGTTCATGACGAGCATCAGTCGTCGGGATTTCTTGAAAGTGGGCTCGAGCGTTTCGGGAGCCCTGGCTGTCTCCAGCCTGGCCGCGGGCACGTCCCTTTCGGCGCCAGACCCGGCCGCGTCCCTGCCGAACATCCTGATTCTTGTCTTCGATGCGATGTCTGCGATGAACCTCTCGCTATACGGGTATCGGCGCGAGACCACTCCGAACTTCGAGCGCTTTGCCCAGCGGGCCACCGTATTCAACCAACACTACTCCACGGGGAATTTCACCACGCCCGGCACCGCCTCGCTCCTGACTGGACTATATCCATGGACGCACCGCGCCATCAACATGTCCGGCTTGATCGCACGCGATCGTGCGGTTCAGAATCTCTTCCGCGCCATAGGGAAACGATACAACCGGTTGGCATTCTCCCAGAATCTATTGGCCAACTACTTCTTTGATCAGTTCCGGCGTGATCTCGATGAGATTCTCTCGCCGGCCTCCTTCAGTCTCGTGGAGTCTTTCGTCAGCATCGGTGTGGGCGCGGGTTGGATGGATGCCGACCGCGCCATCGGCGATGTACTGTTCAAGGAGGGCTATGGCACTGGCTCTCTCGTACTTGGCTTGGCCGAACGTTTGCGCCGGTATGAGGCCGTCGCCCGCCGGGACACGCCAGACTACCCCGACGCGTTGCCGCGCACTATCACCCCCGTATTCTTTCAGCTCAAGGACGTCTTCGATGGGTTGATCGCCACCGCCGGGAGCCTGATTCCGCCGTCGCTGGCCTATCTGCACATCTGGTCACCACACGATCCGTATGTGCCGAGCAGGCAATTCGACGGCGCATTCCGGGACGGCTGGACTCCGGAGCCGAAGCCCAGTCACCGACTGGTCGACCCTCAGCGGCACCACTCCGTCAGGACGCTGAACGAGAACAGACGTCTCTACGACGAATACATTGCTGATGTGGACGCCGGGCTTGGCAGACTCTACGATGCTCTCAGCGCCAAGGGAATCCTGGACTCAACCTATGTGATCGTCACATCGGATCATGGAGAGATGTTCGAGCGCGGCATGATGGGGCACGAGACCCCCCTGCTATATGATCCGATCGTCCGCGTTCCGCTGCTCATCTCGGCCCCCGGTCAATCGTCACGCCGCGATGTGGACATCCCCACCTCCAGCGTGGATCTCCTGCCGACGGTGCTGCATCTCACGGGTGCGGCCACTCCCGCGTGGTGCGAGGGGCAGATCCTGCCAGGCCTGGGCGGACCCGAAGATCCGGAACGCAGTCTGTTCATGATGGAAGCGAAGACGGAACATCCGTCAGCCGCGCTGCAGAAAGCAAGCTTCGCCATCCGAAAGGGCCGCTACAAGCTGGTCGATTTCATGGGGTACCCGCAATACCGCGTGCAGCATCGTCTCGAAATGTATGACATGGAGAACGATCCCGAGGAACTGAACAACATCTATTCCGAGACGATGTTGGCCGCCTCGGCCATGAAGGAGGAGCTGCTTGCGCGGATCGACAGCTACAACGCCCAATTCGCAGAATGACCGACGCTTGTCGGGGGCAGATGTGCCGGGTGCCTCTCCGGCGCACAGGCCTGGCTGGATTCCCGAGCCCAAGCCAAGCCACAGACTAGTCGACCCCGAGCGGCATAAGTCGCGGGCAACCCTGGACGATCAGAGGCGTCGATACGACGAGTACATTGCGAACCTGGATGCCGAGTTCGGCAGGCTGATCGACGCTCTCCGCACCTCGGGAGTACTCGATACGAGCTACGTGATAGTGACCTCAGATCATGGCGAGCAGTTCGAGCGCGGATTTGCCGGACACGGGAGCCCCCTGTTGTACGATCCCGTCGTCCGTGTCCCGCTGGTGATCTCAGCGCCTGGACAGTCGTCACGGCGGGACGTGCACATTCCGACGGCGAGTGTCGACGTCGTGCCGACATTGGCCCAGCTCTCAGGCGGCCCGGTTCCCAACTGGTGTGAAGGGCAGGTCCTTCCCGGCCTGGGAGGAGCGGAGGATGCGGAGCGAAGCCTCTTCATAATGGAGGCCAAGCTGGACAATCCGCATAAGCCGTTCACGCAGGCAAGCTTTGCCATGCGAAGGGGCCGCTACAAGCTCATCGACTACATGGGATATCCGCAGTACCGTGTGCAGCATCGTTTTGAAATGTACGATATGGCGAGCGATCCCGATGAGCTCAACAATATCTATACCGAGACGATGTCGGCCGCCTGGTCGATGAAAGAGGAGTTGCTGGCGCGGATCGCAAGGGCTGATGCCCTGTATGTGAAATCACTAGCGGGCATGAAGGTGCGCGGCGAACCAATCCGGTCTGGTGAGCACAGCGAGATCCAGGCTGCTGTCGCGGGTGGCCTTGCCGCGAGCGCACTAGTTGACGAGCAGCACGGTCTCGATCTCGTAGTTGTCCGCCAGGAACGCGGTGATGACCTCGGCCGCAGCCCCATGATGCGGAGTCGGACAGGTGCTTGGATGGGTATTGTTGCGGCAGCGGATTTTGCCCGAGGCCGGCGCGTTCAGGGACCGAGGAATGATGAGAGCAACACGTCCACCACCATGGCCGAGGCTGCCCCTTCGAGGAGCGCGCCGAACACCGGAACCAGATCACCCTCGCCGCTTTCCTGCCCCAGGCGCTTGGCGATCGCCTGCGCCACGCGGCTGCCGAGGGCGCCAAAGGCCGCACCGGCGGCCAATGATAGGGGCACGTAGAACAGCAGCGTGGTTCGCAGCCAGGCACCGAAAGCATCCGACGGGGGAAGCATACCGAGGAAGTAAAGCCCGATATTGAAGGCCATCAGGCCCAGCAGGCCCCCAATCCCGCCGGTCAGGATGATGGCGGGTGAGACGGAAGCAGCTCTGTCCTGCCCCTGCCAGACTGGCTGCGCGGATGGGATTCCGGGAACTTGCGCCGCCGACGGTGCTTGGCGCTCGGCCACCCAGGAGTCCGGATGCGCCGAAGGCTCCACGGCCTCGCGCCTGGTGGGCAGCGCTTGGGTCTCAGGTTGCCCGGGCATGTTACCGGTGCCCGTCTCGAACTCGAATCCGCGTTCCTGCAGGGCTGTTTTGCCCCGCGGCAGGTCCAGCCAATCCAGGATCTCGGCGGCCATGTCGGCGACATCTTGGTCCGGGTCGTCGAGCGTCTCGATGAGCAGGCGCAGCGCCTCTTCATCACCGAGATACGCCAGGGCCTCGGCTGCCTCCAGCTGCATTGAGACATCTGTCTCGCCCATGAGGCGGCGGCTCAGGCCCTCGACGTCGCCTTGCATCCAGAGATCCTTGATCCTCGGATCCGCGTTCTCGTCAATGTCCTGCAGGCCCCGCCCCCCGGCAGCGTCGTCCCGTCTGGGCAACTTACCCAGGCGCTCCATGATGATCCCCTCGATCACCTCAAAGGCGAGGTCCGACCACTGCGAGCGGTCATTCTCGTGCCCGATGGCGACCAGTTCGTCCGTGTCGCGTCGGTTCAGGTCGCCGTACAACTGCTCGCGCCGCGCGCCCAGGCTCAAGCCGCCGGACTGCGGTTTTCGCGCCTGCTGAAAGGCCGTGTCGCCTGAGCCCTCGCGGTGCTCTTTCAGCGCGCGCAGCGCGCGCGGGTGATTGAGCTGCTTGAGTATCTGCGCGGCTCGGTGTCGCAGGTGCGAGCTGGGGCTGTTCAGTGCTGCGATGAGGTGATCTAGCCCGCGCACGTCCCCAAGCTCGGACAGCGCCTCCGCAGCATCCAGGCTCTGGGTAAACTGACTGTTGCCCCGCATGATCTGGAACAGAGCCTCGCGGTCATCCAAGGACCGCAGCCAGCCGATCTGAGATCCATCGTCGCGCTGGTCCTCTTCGGGATCGTCTTCGCGGCCACCGAGGAGCGCCAGGAACGGGAAGAGGATGAGCGTGATCAGTTCAGAGGGGATGCGCTGGCCATGCATTGCGGTCCGCCATTTGGATCAAACCTGAGGGTTGGACGAACAACATGAACAACAGAAGCATATTCACGATCACGGAGATGCCCACGCCCAGCACGAAGGCGTACAGCAGTGGGATCACCCGGGCCTGTTCATCCTGGACGCCGCGCAGGGCTGCAATGTTCTGTCCGGTGATCAGGCCGGCGTAGCCGCAGCCGGCGCCAACATGGGCATCGATCTGCAAGTACAAATGGATGTCTGGCAATATGCTGCGGCCCGGCAAGCCAGGGATCACGAGAGCAGCAAAGTAGTAGAACCAGGCATTGGATGCGGAAAAGGCCAATAGTCCACCGCAAATGCCGGGTGCGATACCGGATCTCACCAGTTGCGAGGCGATCTTCGTGAGCGGCACAGCCTACCTCATACCATACCAGGCGCTGTCATTCAGGTCACGCAGAAACATGCTCTTGGCCTCCGCCTCCGTGATGACCTGACCAGCCTCCTTAGCCAGGCGATCGTACTTCCGGGCTTCTTCTGGATTGCCGGCGAGGGCATGCGCGCGCCAGGCCCTCGAAAGCCTAGGCGCGATCGGAGTCCCTCGTTGTTGAGGCAAATTCGTTCGTCGACTCCAGGCAGCGCTCGGCATGCCGCAGGGCGGGCCCGGCGACGCCGATGACAGTGAACACGCACGCGATCAGCCACTCACCGCGCTGATGATGAAGTCCCGTACCGACCTGCAGCCAGCGATACAGGGAGGCATGCGAGGCATGGACCATCATTTCATTGTCGGTCCGCGTGCGGTCTGGTCTTTCGAGCAGCTCCCGGACCTTGCCAGTCAGCGTCTTGCCGAAGTATTCGTGCGCCTCTTGAAGTGTATGCGTCTGCTTCGCTTCCATCTCGAGGATCTCCCTTGGCATCTGTGGGTTGTGAATCCAATGCGCCTCATTTGACCAGGCGGCGGATCAGGTCGAGGTCCAATTCGCCCCTCGCGCCCCAGCCTGTCTTGCCTTCCGGTATCTGAGGGCGGAACTTCTCGTACAGTGAGAAGCCGCGCCCCTCCAGCTGCGCCGGCGTGAGGGACTTTGCCAGCGTCTCCATGACCCGGCGCGCCTCGGTAAGGTCTGCACCAAACTTCTTCTCAAGGTAGGTCCTCACACTCTCTGGTCGAACGGCCTCTCCACTCACGGCCGCGCGCAGGCCGCCTGCCAATTTGAGGACCGGGACATTACTACCCAGCAGCCTGACCGTTGAGATAGCAGCAGTGGTTTGTTTCCTCTTTACCCCCTCATGTCCCGCCTTCGGCTCTTCGTAGATGCCCAGGCGCCGGCCCTTGGATTGCGCATTCAAGCCGGCCAGGCCCCGCCCCAAACTGAGGGCGGTATCCTCGCCGTACCCTTTGCGCCTTGCCACGACGACTGCCCAGAGCGTCAGCACTGGCGCGCGGTTCATCGCGATCCTTTTCGCCATCTCCCTCGCCGCTGCCCGATTATCGCACCGTTTTCAGCGCGCCGCGACATGGCCCGCCCTCCTTCCAGACTCTACAGGCCCGCCGTGATCTCCCTGGCGTGCTCCAGGTAGTCTCCGGTGATGGATTCGAGGCACCGGCCCACGGTCGCCGGTCCGCCGCGATAGTGCTGCGGCCCGAAATCGCGGGCCCAATCCTGCTCATCCACGCCCTCGAGGAAAGCCTTCAGTGTGTTCCGGCCCTCGGCGAGTTCGCGAAGCAGGATTTCTCGATCCGTGGAATCGTGGAGGGCCATGAACTCCGCATTGAGTCCTCGATAGTCGTTGGGGGCATCGACGTGATAGAAGGGGGTGATGCCGTTGAGTATCTGCTCAGAGCCCATGCGAATGTTGCGATTCCAGCCGATGAGATGCGCAACGATGTCGCGCGCAGTCCAACCCCCGATGGGACTCAAGAACTGCTCGGGAGTCAATGATCTGATGAGGGTCACGAAGTTCTCGTGGGCATGCTCGAATTGCTGGAGTTGAGAAGACCTACTCATGCTGTGGGAGGTCCTTTCCTGCGTTGGGTGGGCTCTTCCAATCTCAGCCCCCGGCGCCGCCTAATCATAAGGCCTTGCGGAGGGTTGCTGCTGTCAGCGCTGCGCTGCGCAGGGCGACCTCGGCTGCCGCAGGCGCGATACAATCAGATGCAGGGTTGGGAGGGAGCCGGTGTGCAAACTGTCTATCTTGGCCTCGGATCGAACCTGGGGGACCGCGCCGCGAATTTGCGGGCGGCGGTCAAGACGCTGGCCCCACAGGTGAGGGTGCTGGCTGAATCGACGCTGTACGAGACGCCGGCATGGGGGGTTGAAGACCAGCCTGGCTTCCTCAATATGGCCATCAAGGCCGAGACGGAGCTTACGCCGGCGGCGCTGCGCGACTACGTCAAGCACATCGAGGCCGGTCTGGGCAGGATGCCCACGTACCACTGGGGGCCGCGGCTGATCGATATCGACATCCTGTTGTACGAGAACCTGATCGTGGACACGCCGGACCTGGTGATCCCGCATCCGCAGATGCACAAGCGCCCGTTCGTGCTCGTGCCGCTGGATAGCATTGCACCAGATGTCATGCACCCGGCGCTGGGAAGCTCCATCCGCCAACTGCTGGCGCACGTGGACACGACCGGCATTACTGCTGTGGCTGCGTAAGCGGAATCTGCGGCTGATATAATTCGTGCGCAAGCGGTCGGAGGAACGACGCATGAGCGAAATCAAGCCCTTGAACTGGTCCCCAGAACCCGGGATTGGAATGAGCGTGAGGCGCCGGCAGGACGGCGGGATGAACCTCGCTTTCACGGATACATCTGAAGCCACGGTGAAGGCATGGCGCGAATTCGCCCTGGATCACCTTCTCGGCTCTGACCGGCTGACACGAAATCTGTACGACCTGAGCGCGGTGAAGGATATCAGCGAGAAGGCGGTGCGGACGGCGGTGGAGGTTAATAGCGATCCATCCGCGCGCAACATCCGCTTGGCGGTGGTGGTGGGAAGCGAGGCGGCGGCCAAGGCCATCCGTCAGATCGCGGCCCTGGCGCTGCCGGAGACTTCCGCCGCGGTGAAGATCTTTGCCGACATGAATGAGGCAGAGGCCTGGCTTTCCCGGCCGCTGGATCAGATCCCGTGAGTGGTTTGGAGGAGTTGGTGAGGTGGGAGTTGGCAGGTCGGTGATTTGTGGGGGGGGCCTCCGGCAACGGTGTGTGCGGCTCCAAACACGAAGTTCACGAATGCCGCGAAGGGGAAAGAGGCGGGCAGGGCACCGGGAATCGCAGGAGCGACCTTATCGTGCCGGCCAGGACGTGTTGACTGCTGGCAGGCGGCCTCACTCCTCCCAACAACGAGAATTCAGTGAAATCGCTTGATGTCGGACAGCATGTGTTTCACTGGGGCGCTCGGACTTATGTCATGGGCATCTTCAATGTGACGCCGGATAGTTTCTCGGGGGATGGCTTGTTAGGATCTGCGCCTGGCTCGGGAGGGGAAGACCGAGCACCAAAAACCAAGGGCGCAAAGGAATCGAGCAACGGCGAAGGCGTACGGCTGGCGGTGGAGCAGGCGCGCAGGTTCGTGGCCGCGGGGGTGGATTTCCTGGACGTGGGCGGCGAATCCACGCGGCCCGGATCGCAGCCGCTTGACCTGGAAGAAGAGCGCCAGCGCGTGATCCCGGTGATCAAGGCGCTGCGGCAGGGATTCCCCGACGCGCTGATCTCCGTGGACACGTACAAGGCTGCGATCGCACAGGAGGCGCTCGACGCCGGCGCGCAGATTGTCAACGACGTATGGGCGCTGCGCGCCGACCCGCAACTGCGCGCTGTGGTAGCGAAGGCCAAGTGCCCGGTGATCCTGATGCACAACCGCAGTAGTCCGGCGAGCGTGGAGGTGCGGGCGCAGCTGGGCAACGCCTACATCGGCGCGGAGTATGAGGACTTGCTCGTGGATGTCAAGCGTGAGTTGATGGAAAGCGTGGCGCTGGCGCGCGCAGCGGGCATCCCTGATGAGCATATCATTCTGGACCCCGGGATTGGCTTTGGCAAGAAGGTGGAGCACAATCTTGAACTCATCGACCGGTTGGGCGAGATCCGCGACCTGGGATTCCCGGTGCTGCTGGGCGCATCGCGCAAGTCCTTCATCGGGTACACACTGGACTTGCCTGCGGATCAGCGAGTAGAGGGCACGGCGGCAAGTGTGGCGGTCGGTATCACGCGCGGCGCGGACATTGTGCGTGTGCACGACGTGGAGCCGATGATGCGCGTGGTGAAGATGACCGACGCGCTCGTGAGGAAAAAGGGAAACTGACACGCAGAACAGGAAAGACACCAGGAACCCTGGAGAAGCGCTTGCCCTTGGTGTTCTTTGTGATTGCCTGCCCCGCCCATAAACGCCAGCCCGTGCAATCCGTGTACCATCCCTTCAATGTTTGGTGATTACAGTAAGGACCTGCTGCGCAGCGGGGTCATCGAGCTGAAGTCGGGAAACCGCGAATTGGCCCGGCGCTACCTCGACCGCGCCGTGTACATGAGCAGCGAGCACGAGGTGATGGCCGAGGCTTGGTACTGGATGAGCCAGGTCACGGATGAACCGCGTGAGAAACGCGCGGCGCTGGAGAACTGCCTGGCCAACGACCTGCACCATGCGCGGGCCCGGCGCGCGCTGGCCCTCCTGGATGGACGGCTCAAGCTCGAAGAGATGATCGATCCGGATGCCCTAGCCCCTGACGCGAATTCCGGAACTACGGAGACGCAGCGTTTCATGTGCGCGAAGTGCGGGGGGCGCATGGCGTATACGCCTGATGGACGCTCGCTGGCGTGTGAGTACTGCCTGCGCCATCAGACCCTGGATCCGAAGCAGGAAAAGGCAAGTGGGAACGATTTCATCATCACCATGGCCACGCGGCGCGGTCATGGCAAGCCCCTGCGCGAGCAGGTCGTGCGCTGCCATGGCTGCGGAGCCGAGTTCATCCTGCCGCCCGGAACGCTGTCGTTCACCTGTGCCTATTGCTATTCACCGCACGTGATCAGCGTGGAGCGTTCAACGGAACTGGTCTCGCCGGACGGCATCATCCCGCACGCGTTCGTTCTGCAGCATGCCGGCGAGCTGCTCTCGGATTGGATGGAGAGCCTGAAGATAGAGTCCGACCGGGCGGTCGAGCAGCTGCGCGGGCTGTACCTGCCTATCTGGTCATTTGTGCTTGGAGGGGGAATCGACTACACCGGCGAAGCGTTGACCGACGAACGGGATAGCTTCCGCGGCCGTCCGCCGAAAACGGCACGGATTCGCGATCGCTATCCTGTGATGCTCAGCGTCTCCGTGGCGGCCAGCCATAGGCCGTCCGCCCCGTTCGTGCGCCTGATTCCCGGCTTCGACCTGGGCGCTCTGCAGACGTACGAGGCGCCGTACCTGGCAGCTTGGCCCGCGGAGCTCTACGATGTCTCCATGGCCGAGGCCTCGCTAGAGGCGCGCAGTCAGGCGTATGCCGGGCTGCAGCGTGATCTTCCCGGCCTGCTGGCGCCGGTGCGAGTGCTCTCGACTTCATCCGCCAACCTGACCATCGAATCCTTCCGGCTTGATCTGCTGCCCGTTTGGATGACGGAGATCTCGGTTGAAGGGCGCGGGCGCATCGTGCTGCTCAATGGGCAGAACGGCGCCGTGCAGGGTGACGGCTTCAAGCGATCAGACACCAACAGGAGCGGCCTGATGAGCTTGCTCGGCGCGCTGTTCAAGGAATGAGACCCCATGCCGCGACTGCAGCCACCCAGCCTCGCCTGCGCGCGATGTGTCATGTGCAGCCGGTCGAGAGACGGAGGGAATCGCCATGCCTGAACTGCTGCGGACGGTCCCTAATCAAATCACAGCCGCACGGCTGGCCCTATCCCTTTCCTGTAGGTGCTGACCTGCTTGCATCTGCCGCAGTTCGTGGCTTTGGGCATCCTGGCAGCCCCGGTCAGCGATGTGTTGGACGGCGTGATCGCCCGCAGGTTGAACCTCGTTTCGGAGGCGGGCAGCAAATTCGATTCGCTGGCGGACAACATCCTGTTGCCGTCAAGCGCCGTGTGGTTGTATCTCCTGCGGCCGAGGTTTTTCGTGCTCATCCGCTGCTCGTGGGAGCCACCTTGGCGATCTACGTGGCTGCCATGTTGGTCGGTCTGGCGAAGTTCAAACGCTTTGCCAATGTGCACTCATACTCCAGTAGGATTGCCTCCGTGCCTCTCTACGCCTTCATGGCGCGCACCCTGATCGCAGAGCACTACGCGCCCATCCTGCTCTGCTTTGCCGTGGGGCTGTTCACCGTATCCTCAACGGAACGACTGCCACTCCTGCTGACTTCCACCGAGGCTACGGATCCCGTGGGATCCGCGCTACTGGTCTGGCGCGCCCGCGGCAGGAAGTGAAAACGCCGCGGCCCATCAGCGCGGGCGACGATGCGGACTGCACGCCCTCCTGGAGAGCTGGATGAAGAGCAATGACATGCTGAAACGCATTCTGGCAGTTGCGGGAATGATAGCCGTGGTCCTGGCGGTGTATCTTCTCTGGGCGCGGCCCTTGCAGTTGCGCTGGGGCGCGACCGACGAGGAAGTGCAGCGGCCGATGCCGGGCGATGGGCTGAACACAAACCCGACCTTTCTGGCAACCCGGGCTATCACTATCGAAGGCACGCCCGAGGAAATTTGGCCGTGGCTGATGCAGATGGGATACACGCGTGCTGGCTTCTACGGCTACGGCATATTGGAGAACCTGGGAAGCCCAAGCGCGGGGCGCATCCTTCCGCAGTTCCAGGACTTTCAGGTCGGCGACGAAGTCCCGATCCGCCCTGCTGGCAGCATGGTGTTCGACGCGATCGCGCCCAATCAGTACCTCATCTGGGGCGACGACGCGAGCTACGGGAGCTACACATGGGCCCTGTACCCATTCGATGGTACGCGGACGCGGTTGGTGCTCCGTATTCGATCGAGCCATCGCTGGATGCACCCCGGAATGCTGGCTCTGGACTTGTTCACGGAATTCACCGATCATCTGGCGATCCGGAAGATCCTGCAGGGCGTGAAAGGCAGGGTTGAGGGAAACATTCAACCGATGTCAGACGTGAATATTGAGTTCTTTGTCTACCTCGGAGCCCTGATCGTCTTCATCTGGGCAACAATCTCGGTGCTGCGCCTGCCGCTAACCTGGGGCAGCTGGCTAGTGGGATTGGCCGGCGGGCTCACCTGGCTGGTAGCGTGGTACTCTCCGGTATCAATCTGGATCGGTGCTGGACTTTCTTTCTTGATCGTGTGGGCGGTGCGCGTCGAATTCCGCGACCGTAAACGCACTCAAGCGAATGAATATCAACTCACAAAGCCGCGTACGCCAAAAAAACGTTGATGATCGGGACGCGTTAGGGAAGAAAGTCATGTCTTGGTCACGCCCAAGATGGATAGGAATTGATGGGCGTATGCAATATAATGGCTGGTAATGATGATCCGCAAAGTGGATCTAGGGTTGTCGCACGATTGTGGAAGGAGAAATGACAATGTCAATGGAAGACATCATGAAGGCACTGATGCAATCTGCAGCCTCACAGCAGCCTCAGCAATCAGCGGGCGGAGGGGATGCGATGTCCCAGATGCTCGGAACCATGCTCGGAAGCGGCCAATCACAAGGCAGCGCCGGTGGAGACGCGATGACGCAGATGCTGGGTGGAATGCTCGGCGGCGGCCAATCGCAGAGTGGAGCTGGCGGAGACATGATCTCCCAGGCCATCGGTGGATTGCTGGGGGGCCAACAGAGCGCCGGAGGGGCGGGAACCGGCGCGCTGCTCGGAGGCCTGCAGCAGATCCTTGGTGGAACGCCCGGCACGAGCCAGCAGCTCCCCCTGGGCGGCAGCGGAATGTCGTTGGGAGCCAGCGATCCCATCATGATGCTGATTCAACCCCTGGTGAATAATGTTGCCGCCAAATTGGGCATCTCTCCGCAGATGGCAACCATCATTGCCTCGATCGCTCTCCACCACCTGGTGCAGAGTTCGCCCAATACGCCAGGCGCCAGCCCGATGAATCTTGGAAGTGTGATGCAGGCTCTCACCTCAGGCAAGAAGGTCAGCCCCACCGCCCTGCAGCAAAGCGGCATTGTGACCGACGTGATGCAAGCAACCGGGATGGATGAGCAGCAAGCCGTGAAGAGCCTGGATGCGACCTTCGGCGTGCTCGGGGGGCAGCTGGTGCCGGTCAGGGCCATTAAGGGCAGGAAAGGCATCAAGGCCGCGAGGGGCGTGAGCAGCAAAGCGACGCTCAAACGCAAGAGGGGCTAGCGCCGCAACTCGTCGTGTCGCCACCCGGCTTGATGCACTGGGGCGGCCGCCACTGCCAGCATGGCAGCGCCCAGGCAGGAACCCCGGTACTGTTGCACGGCGCATGGATGCAACATACAATGTTTTGAGAGGGTGCGGTGTGACTTGGAATGGATCCAGGGCACATCAGGCGGAGAAATCCGCGTTGGATGAAAGGAATAGGACATCATGCAGATCACGTGTTTCAATGACAACCATACCTGGAAAGTGGGAGCCATAGAGATCGCCGCAGCCAAGTTGCGCTATGCTCTTGGATTCCCGGAAGAGACCTTCTACTGTCCCAAGTGCCGCAAGGGCAACAAAGTCTCCAAGGCGGACTTCCAGGCCGCCATGGCAGCTCCCGCACAGGCGCCCTCACCTAAGCCCGTCGGACCCGCTGCTCCAAAACCGGTGCATGCGCCGTCGCAGGGACTGATCGCCGGGGGTATCGCACAGCTCACAGGGATGGGGCCCGGACCGGCCATCGCGAAGCCGCGCCACGGCACAGTTCTCGTTCGAAGCCTGCGAGTGCGGTCGGGCCACAGCAAGCAGGATCCGGTCGTGGCAGGATTGGTCAAGGGGCAGAAGGTCGAGGTCATCGCTACCTGGACCGATGGCAAGGATACCTGGGCGCAGCTCGGTCCTGACCAGTGGTCGGCCGTCGTCTACGACGGTAAGGCCATGATCGATCTGGACGACGACTAAACACGGACGGCGCGCCTGAGCGTGCATGATTTCATTGAGCGGCCCATGAACCGGGCCGCTCAATCGTTTTGTTCTGCGGGCATATTGGTCGTCAGACTGCATTCGTGGTTTAATCGTTCCATGCCGTCACCCGCATCCATTGTTCGCAAACGGCGCGACCGGCTCCGAGAGCAGGGCCGGAGGAGAGAACGCCGCTGGCGCGCGGGCGGCATGGGACTGGGCATTGTTGTCTCGATCCTTGTGGCGCTCTTGATCTTGGCAGGTGGACTGGCGTACGCCGACCTGACCCGCGATCTGCCCAATATCGAATATCTCCCTGTACTTCTCAATCCACCCGATGGGCTGCTGCTGCAACCCACGCGCCTGTTTGACCGCACGGGCGAGCATCTGCTGCTGAGCCTGGCACCGACGGATACGCCGCGCCGCTATTTCCCGCTCAATCCACAGAGTCCGCAGCACCTTCCGGATGCGCTTGCCAAGGCGATTGTGGCCCTGGCTGATCCTCAGTTCTGGTCGCATGGGGGGTACTCGCTGGACGACTGGCGCGACCCCGCCTCCCATTCGACACTGGCTCAGAAGCTTGTTTCGGACCTGCTGTTGCACAACGAGCCCTCCTCGGTACGCCGCGCCCTCCGCGAACGAATTCTGGCGGCGCAGGCGACCCGGCAGTACGGCCGCACCCAGATCCTGGAGTGGACTCTCAACTATGTCGACTTCGGCAATCAGGCCTTCGGGGCGGAGGCCGCCTCCAGAATGTACCTGGGAAAGTCCGCCGCGGATCTGACGCTGGGCGAGTCGGCCCTTCTGGCCGCGACGGCTCGCGTGCCGGACCTCAACCCGATCGATGCTCCAGCAATGGCGCTCCAGCGCCGCAATACAACCCTGCAGGTGATGAACGCCTTGGGCATGCTCAGCGCGGATGAAGCCGCGCTGGGGATCGCTGAGCCCGCCCCGGCGGACCAACCGCATCCGGGCAACGCGCCGCATGTGGCACCGGCCTTCCTGCGCCTGGTGCGCAGCCAGCTCGATCAGCAGTTCGCCCGCGCACGCATCGAGCGCGGCGGCGTGATCATCACCACAACGCTGGACTACGACCTGCAGTTGCAGGTCGTCTGCACCACGCTTACTTTCGTGACCCGACTGGAGGGTGACAGCGATCCATCCACCGCCTGCGCGGGTGCCGACAGGATCCCGGCCTTGCCGCCGGACACGCTCGTCCCCTCGCCCTCCGCCAGTTCGATGATCCTCGATCCGCGAACAGGCCAGGTGCTCGCGGCTGTGGGCGAGACGCTCAGCGACATCGAAACCCCATCGCTGGCCGGCCATGACCCTGGATCTCTGCGGTATCCATTCATCTATCTCACGGCTTTCGCGCGCGGTTTCAGCCCGGCTTCTCTGGTTTGGGATATTCCCCCCTCAGGCGAGGCGCCGAGGCCCGGCACGCGCTACCTTGGACCGGTGAGGTTACGTATCGCGCTGGCCAATGATCTTGCCGCGCCGGCGCAGGCGATTGCCGCCCAGTTGGGACCGGAGGCCATTGAACGCACCGAAGCCTCGTTCGGGCTGCGACCCGATAGCGCCACGCTGCTTGACATGGCGGCAGCTTACGGAATCTTCGGTGCGGGCGGCATTCGCCACGGACAACCCGGCCCGACAACAGTGCGGCGTGTCGAGGGATTGGACCATTCGGTTTGGCTCGATCTCGAGCAGCCGCAGGCGCAAACCGTGCTGGATGCGCCTCTGGCCTACCTGATGAACAATGTGCTCAGCGATGAGAATGCGCGCCAGGCCTCGCTGGGTAGCCTCAACCCGCTGAATATCGAGCGGCCCGCGGGCGCAAAGGTCGGTCGCACCTCATCCGGGACAGAATCGTGGGTGATAGGGTACACGCCCTCGCGCGTGACCGCGGTTTGGGTGGGTACGCGGGCCGAGGATTCCACGCTGGGCCGTTCGCCGCGGATAGCAGCGAGCCTGTGGAATGCACTGATGGGCGCGGCCACGCTTGGTGTGCCGGCTGACGGATGGTTGGTTCCGGCGGGTGTGACGGCCGTCGATGTGTGCGACCCATCGGGAATGCTGCCCACTCGGGACTGCCCTGCGATCGTCAGCGAGATCTTCTTGAGCGGCAGCGAGCCAGGGCAGGCCGACGCGCTCTACCGCAAGCTCGCGGTCAACCGCGAGACTGGCCTGCTGGCAACCGTTTTCACCCCACCGCAGCTCGTGGAGCAGCGCGTGTACATGGTGTTGCCGGACGAGGCGCTCGAATGGGCCAAGTCGGCGAACGTACCGGTCGCCCCCACCGGGTACGATGCGATCCAAGCCGGCTCCATCGATCCGAATGTGCGCATCAGTTCGCCGGTCATGTTTGCGAATGTGAGCGGACAAGTGCAGATCACGGGAACAGCCTCGGGAGCTGATTTCGAGCGCTATCGCGTGCTGGTTGGGCCGGGACTTAACCCGCCAAGCTGGATAGCCGTGGGCAATGAGCCGATCGACCCCGTGGTGGACGGCATGCTGGCAACGTGGGACACGGCGGGCCTGGGCGGGCTGTATACCATACAGTTGCAGGTGATCCGAACAGATCAGCGCCTGGATTCCACCGTCGTCCAGGTGACGGTCGGCGGCAACTGACACGCCGCCGGCCGAGGTTCCTAATCTACGGCCGCCGGTTTCCTGGCCAGCGCGACAACGCTCAGGCCGAAGGGAAGTCCGGTGCGGGAGGCGATTGGCGCCTCGCTGGCGAGAATACGTCTGAACAGACCGTCGAACGTGCCCCGGGCAAACGTCAAGTCTGAAGCGTCATTCGGGGGCGGCCAGACGCGCTCCAAGAGGCGCTTGCCTGCGGCCAGGGGGAAGAGCAGGGTATTGGCGTACGTCATGTGGACGACCTCGAAACCGGCATTGCGCAGCAATCGCTCGACTTCACGCACGGTGTAGCGGTGCGCCGTCCGGACGGTAATGTCGTGCTCACCCCTCAGCCAGTCATGGGCCGCGACGCGCAGCACTAGATGGCCTCCCGGGCGGAGCACGCGGAAGAACTCCTCGACGGTGCGGGCGTCTCGATCCACGAGGACCATCACATCGAAGCTGGCAACGATGTCGAAGTGCCCTGAAGCGAACGGGATCTCCATCACCGAGGCCTGCGCCAGCCGCTTCAGCCTTCGGACCCGGCAAAATCCCAGCGCCAATGGAGAGATATCGAGGCCGGCGACCCTGCCGTACTCAGGCAGATAGTTGGCCATGGCCGCCCCCGTTCCGCATCCGGCGTCCAGGATCTGCCGGCCTGTGGCCGGTGGCAGGTGACGATTGAGGATGGCGCGCGTGATCGACTCCATGCCGCGATACCACCAGTGGTGGTCTTCGACATCGAACATGCGCCCGTATTCAATATCCTTCATGGCAGTTAATTCGCCAAAAGAATATACCAGTGTTGATGGGTATGTGTAAGGGCAACGCGCCGCGGACATCACTTCCGGAAACGATGCCTCCCCAGGAAAGGTTGTCGTCCCTGTGTGGCATGAGCCTGACGGCAAGCCGCCCCTGAATCGGTGCATAATAGACCCGCAATATGCCCACCCTATCTGACAGGCTCAAGGCACTAGGCGTCAAAACGGGCGCGAATGATCTGCCAGCGCCGCAGCGCACCGAGCAATTCCGCATCGACTCCGTGCTGGCCGGGACGATACTGCCGACGGAGCTGGGCGAGACCTTCGTCCACGAGGAACGTTTCGCCCCCGACTACCATCACGGACACGCGTCGATCCGCCCGGCAGCGCCGCTTACCATCGTGTCTGCCTGGGCGGCAGATGCCAGGCTGGGTGAGCTGCCGATCGACGCGTTCGCGTTCCTGGATACCGAAACCTCGGGGCTGGCCGGCGGTACCGGGACGTACGCATTCCTTGTGGGCGCGGCGCGCTTTACTGATGAGGGGGAGTTCGTACTGCAGCAATTCTTCATGCGGGATCCGTCTGAGGAACCGGCTCTACTGGATGCCCTGGGACGGTTCCTGGCGCCCGCGCAGGCACTGGTGACGTTCAACGGCAAGGCTTTTGACGCGCCCCTGCTGAACACGCGCTACCTGATGCACCGCATGCCAAACCCGATGCGGAACTTCGCCCACCTGGATCTGCTGCCGCTGGCCCGGCGGCTGTGGCGCGACCGGTTGGAGTCGAGGGCGCTGAAGTACATCGAGGAGAACGTGCTGCAGGCGCGGCGCAGCGTCGAAGAGGTCCCGGGGTACGAAATCCCCCATCTGTACTTCGATTATCTGCGTACGGGCGATGCGCGCCCGCTCAAAGGCGTGTTCTATCACAACGCCATGGATGTCGTCGCGATGGCTGCGCTGCTGAGCCACACCGCGAGCATGCTGGCTGATCCGTTCCACGAGGGCATTGAACACGGGCTGGACGTCATCGCCATGGCGAAGCTCTACGAGCATCTGGGCGAGTGGGAGACGGCCGCGCGGCTGTTCGAGCGCGGCCTGCAGATGAACCTGGGGGAGCAGTACTTCTGGGAAGCCGTGCGCCGTCTGTCCGTGTTGCAGAAGCGGCGCGGCGATTTTTCGCAGGCCGTCCCGCTTTGGGAGCAGGCCGCCGCTGACGGTCACGTCTATGCGTACGTGGAGCTGGCGAAGTTCTACGAGCACAAACGTAGGGATTCCATGACGGCGCTGCAGTGGACCAAGTCGGCGCTCAGGCAACTCAAACATGGCGGAATGCCGTCCTACGTCCGCAAGCACTGGGAGCAGGAGCTGCGACACCGGCGCGAAAGGCTGGAGGCGAAGAGCCGCAAGGGCCAATGACGAGGCCCTTAAGGGACGGCCCTCGCGCAGAATCGTGGTGGGATGCGAACACTCGGTGGTTTCCCGTCAACTGCAGCCGGGAGGATCGCACGCTCCATGCCATTGGGTGCACACCTTCCGTCTCGAACGCGAACGCGAAAGTAATGTCCCGCACCCCGGATGATATAATCACCACCACTCAAGGAGGAGCCATGGAGATCACGGTTTCCAGGCAGCAAGGCAAGGTGCCCGTGACCGTCGTGCAGCCGCACGGCCATGTGGACGCATCGAACTTCACCAACCTGGTGAACGAGGTGGAGCGCCTGATGAAGGACGGCGCGCAGGACTTCCTGATCGACCTGAGCGACGTTTCCTACATGTCGAGCGCGGGACTGGTTGCGCTCCACAGCCTGGCAATCATGCTGCGCGGGGAGAAGCCGGCCGATCCCGAATCCGGATGGGCGGCATTGAAATCCATGGACCGCAGCCGGGAGAGCGGCATCCAGAAGCACATCAAGCTCTTGAGGCCGCAGGAAGGCGTGGCCGAGACCCTCGACAAAGCCGGCTTCACACAGTCCTTCGAGATCTTTACCGACGTGCAAAAGGCGGTCTCCTCCTTCTAGGAGAGCGATCGGAGAGGAACGCGCGCCAGCAACCGGGGCGCGCGTTTGATTCATATCGGGCCGCCGCGTGCCAGGGAGCATGCCGGCGGACCCACCAAGGAGTGGAGCACGAGCTTGAAGCGGAATCTGGGCGTCCATATTCATTGCAGGGCCGGTGGGGCTGAACATCCTGACCTGGATCCTCCTGCCCCCGCCCGTCTGGATGCGCGCTGGCATCGATGGACGGCTGCATGCGCACGACCGCGACAGCGCAGGCCGCGAGGCCAATCTGCAAGATGGATCTCATGTACCCGTCGGGAGCCCGGCAGTGCCGGATCCCGGTGGGTCGACCGGGTGGTTCCCATCCAGATTAGTGAACATGCGTTTCGCCGTGATCGGCCTCCGGACCCAGGATGGCACGCCACGGGCCAAGTCGTACCTGATACACGATAAGGCCGGTGGCGATGAGGGTAGAGATCGGGACGGCAGCCATCAAACCCAGCGAGCCGACCAGCGTACGGACCACCTCCTCAGAAATGAACTCTGAGTTGAGCAGGTAGCCATAGCTGCCCTGGGCGAGCGTGAACATAAGAAGCAGGGGCAGCGAGGCACCCGTATAGGCCAGCACCAGCGTGTTGACCGTTGCGGCGACATGATCGCGGCCGACGCGCATGGCCTTCTCAAACACGCGCCGGAACCCCAGGGCTGGATTGGCATCGTGGATCTCGACCACCGCGGCGGACTGCGAGGTGACCAGGTCATCCAACACACCCAGGGAGCCGATGATCATTCCGCCCAGCAGCAGCCCGCGCGGGTCGATCTGGACGGCGGAGAACTGCATGAGGAACATGGAGCTCTCATCGCCGTAGCCGGTCAGGCGGGTCAGACCGACGAAGAGGACCGAAAGGCCGCCGGCAATGGTGAGCGTGAGGAACATGCTCAAGGTGGAGGCATGCGTCTTCAGGTTCCAGCCGTAGGTGAGGTAGAGCGTGACCCCCAGAAGAACAGTCGACCCGATTAGGCTGATTTTGACCGGATCCTCTCCGGCCAGAATGTGGGGGATGATGTAGGCAATGATGACCAGCATGCTGAAGCCCAGGGCAATTAGGCTGCGCAGGCCTTTCCAGCGCCCCAGCACGAGAATGGAGAGGACAAATGCAGCGAACAGCATCAGCAGGGGCCGCGAACGGACGTAGTCATCATAGTAGGCCGTGACCACATTGTTGGGCAGCTTGTTGATGAGCAGATAGACTTCGTCGCCGGGTGCGAAGCGGGCGCTGTCAAAGCGCATGTTGCGTTTTCCGTAGTCGACGTCAAAGGGAATGCCCATTAACTCTCCTTCCAGGACCTGTGCGCGCATCACCTGGTACAGCTGACTTCTACCATCCACCTCGATCTGGCCTTCGTCAACGATGGCGGTGATAACCGCCCGCGCGCTCTGCGAGCCCAAGGTGGCCGTAGGGCCCAGGAAATCGACGGGCTGGAAGAAATACGGGATCCCCCAAACTACGAACGCCGCCACCGCGAACAGGCCTATCACCGCGGCGGCAAGTACTGGCACTGAAGGTCTGGGCATGTTGCCTCCACGGAGCATTATATGTGAGGCGGTAGGGGAACTCGCGCCTCTAAGAGCGGCTCCACGCTCTCGGGCGGAAGCGCCGATATGCTTCACCGCCTGCAGCCCCGGCCACAGGCAGGAGTCGCCGAATGTGCGTGTTTTGTGCAGCAAGCCCCGCGGCGGCCGCGACGGCGCCGCTCTCAATGATCAGCAGGTGCAGGCGCCTGGCCAGGCCGAAGTAGCTGGAGGGAGAGCAACCGGGATCATGCCGGTCATGAAGATCACTGCCTGCGTCATCCCGCCGCTGCTGGTCGGATCGATCAGGTATCAGACCCTCAGGTTTGGACCGCAAAGCGCAGGCCGAGGGCTCGCCCGCGGGAGCTGCTCGAAGCCCCAGCGGTTGACGGGCATTTCCTTTGTGTTATGCTAATTGAAAATGATTGTCAGTATCGCAGATGCCGTTGTCGGCTGAGATTTGGCTTCAACAGCTCAGGCAGAACGGCTACCGCCTGACACCGGCGCGTCGGGCAGTAGTTAGGACTGTGGCTGCCAGCCCCCGCGCGATCACCCCACTGGAGGTCTATGACAGGGCTCGCCGGCGCCATCGAGCATTGGGGCTGGTGAGCGTCTACCGGACGCTCGACAAGCTCGAGCAACTTGGCTTGATCCAGCGCGTGCACCAACCCGAAGGATGTCAGGCTTTCGTCTCAGCCAGCCACGGGCACCAGCACTTGTTGCTTTGCCGGCGATGCGGGCGGGCCGCGTACTTCGAAGGCGATGATCTGCAGGCGTTGTTCCAATCGATATCGCTACGGACAGGATATGCGATCGGTGAGCATTGGCTTCAGTTGTTCGGCCTGTGCAAGGATTGCCAATTTGGAAATGGCAGTACCCATGACGACTAGGGTTCTACTTGTACTGGGCGCGGCCGCCGCCATGCTTGCTGGCTGCAGGCCATCAGGAGCTCCTGCTGGCCAGGGCCTGCAGGTCCTGGCGGCGGAAACGTTCCTGGCGGATATTGCACAAAACGTGGCTGGAGATCGACTGGTGGTCGAGTCTCTCCTGCCGCCAGGGGTCGATCCGCACGAGTTCCAGGCGACGCCGCAGGATGCAATCGGGATCGGACGGGCGCAGATACTCATCGTCAACGGCCTGGGATACGAGGCGTGGCTCGACAACTCGCTGGCGGCGAGCGGAACTCAGCACGTTGTGATCGAGGCCAGCGCCGGTCTGGTTGCGGGGCCCGAAGGAGATCCGCATCTGTGGATGAACCCGCGCAACGTCGCCCGCTATGCCGAGAACATCCGCGACGGCCTTTCCGAGGCGGATCCCGGGGGAGGCCACGTCTACGCGGCTAACGCGGAGGCCTATGTCGCAGAGCTGCACGGGCTGGAGGAGTGGATCCAAGCCCAGGTGGCGCAAATTCCGGTTGACAAGCGCGTGCTGATCACGAATCACCATGCTCTGGAATCCTTCGCCGACGTCTATGGTTTTGAGATCGCGGGCGTGATAGTCCCTGGATTCACGAGCGAGGCGGCGCCCTCGGCGAAGCAACTGGCAGAGCTGATACGGACGATCAAGTTGCTTGCCGCGCCGGCGATCTTCCTGGATGTGAGCGAGAATCCAGATTTGGCAAGGCAGATCGCCGCGGAAAGCGGGGCCGAAGTTGTAGCCGGGTTGTATGTGGAGACGCTCTCAGCGGCGGGCGGCCCGGCCCCGACCTACATCGACATGATGAAGCATGATGTCACGCTCATCGTGCAGGCACTGAGGTGAGTTGGGAACGGAGTGCGTTCAGTGCTGCTTGAAGACGGCAAGGCTGCCATCACAGGAATGCGAGCATCATGAGTGACCTACCTGAACGCCTCGAAGTGCACAATGCCGACATTGGCTACGGCGATAAGATCGTCCTGCACGATTTGACGTTTAGTGTGCCGCACGGGACCCGCGTTGCCGTTGTGGGGCCGAATGGCGCGGGGAAATCCACGCTCTTCAAGGCGCTGGTCGGGCTGCTGCCTCTTCGGAGCGGGCGCATCTTTGTCCACGGCCTCCCGCTTGGCAACCACAAGGATTGCGTGGCCTACGTGCCTCAGCGCGAGGAGGTGGACTGGCGCTTCCCGGTCACCGTTCGCGACGTGGTGATGATGGGGCGCTATGACCACCAAGGCTGGTTTGGACCAGCTTCGAGGCAGGACAAGCAGGTGGTCGACAGGAGCCTGGCACAGATGGCAATCGCTCACCTGGCGCAGCAGGCGATACGCGATCTCTCAGGAGGCGAGCAGCAGCGCGTGTTCCTGGCCCGGGCACTGGCGCAGGACCCGCATATCCTGCTGATGGACGAGCCATTCACGGGCGTCGATGTGCCGACCCAGGAGTCGACGCTTGGCTTGCTGGATGATCTGCGCGCCGAGGACGTGACGGCGATGATCGCCACTCATGATCTGGGCATCGCGGTTGAGAAATTCGATCTGATGCTGCTGCTGAATCACCGACTCATTGCCTTTGGACCGCCAGCAGAAGTGATGAAGCAGGACAACGTCCTCGAGGCATTTGGCTCACGTCTGACAGTGTTGGCCGATGGCAGCATGATAGTAGACGAACACTGACAGTGGTCGAAGAGCGAATGTCCTGGCTGCTTGAACCTCTCCAGTATGCCTTCATGACGCGTGCGTTCGCGGCCAGCGTGATCGTCGGCGTGCTGTGTGCGGTGATGGGAACCTACGTGGTACTGCGCGGCATGGCCTTCCTGGGCGACGCCATGGCGCATGCGATCCTTCCCGGGGTGGCGATCGCCTACCTGCTGCAGGGCAATCTTCTGATCGGGGCACTGGTGGCGGCGCTGGTGATTGCAGTGACCATCGGTCTGCTCTCGCGGCAGGGGACGATAAAGGAGGACACCGCCATAGGTATTTTGTTCGCCGCGGCGCTCTCCCTCGGCGTGGCGCTGATCAGCTCGATGAAGAGCTACGCCGTGGATTTAGGCCACATTCTGTTCGGCGATGTGTTGGGAGTTTCGCCCGCAGACCTGTGGCTTACCACAGGTCTGGGCCTGGCCGTGCTGGTGACCGTTGTACTGCTCTACAAGCCGTTCTTGGTGATCTCGTTCGATCCCGTGCTGGCAGCGACGATGCGCCTGCCGGCCGATCTGCTGCGCATGCTGATGCTGATCCTGCTGGCGCTGACGGTCGTGGTCTCCCTGCAGACAGTGGGCGTCGGGCTGGCAGCGGCCATGCTGGTTACCCCGGCGGCCACGGCCTACCTGCTGACGCGCCGACTGCTGCCGATGATGCTGATCGCTGCGCTACTCGGAGCGCTTTCTTCGGTAGTCGGGCTGTACGTGAGCTACTACGCCAATGTGGTCTCGGGCGCGGCGATCGTCCTGACTGCCACCGCCTTCTTCCTGCTGGCGTGGTTGTTCAATGCGCGAAAGGGGGTATTGCGGCGAAGGAGCCAGACCGAGTGATCCCCTGTTCATCAGTTGGGGAGTGATCAGCGGGAACGGCGCTGGATCAGATCCCAAAGGTTGCCGTACAGATCTTCAAAGACGGCGACGGTCCCGTAAGAGGCTTCCTGCGGCGGCCTCACGAAGCGGATGCCCGCGTCGAGCATCTCATGGTAGTCGCGCCAGAAATCATCTGTATCCAGGAACAAGAAGACCCGCCCTCCGGTCTGCCTCCCAATGAAATCCTCTTGTTCGGGCGTGGAGGCTCGAGCCAGCAGGAGGGACGTGCCCCTGGATCCCGGGGGCGCGACGACCACCCAGCGCTTGTCCTGCTCGGGTTGGTATGTGTCCTCGATCAGAGCGAAATGAACCTTGCCGCAGAAGAAGTCAATGGCTTCGTCGTAGTCTCGGACCAACAGGGCGACGTGGATGATAGACTGTTGCATGCGTCATTTCATCATTCAGATACCTGCCGGACCCGATCTACTTTTCCAGCGGCCGATTGAGCTGTGTCTGCCATTTGGATGAGTCGGGGCCGGACTCAGGGCCGATGGCGTATACCTCCCACAGATCCGCGGCGGAGGTGTGGCCGTTCTTCTTGATCCATTCCTCGAGCTCACCCCAGCCTGCGCCAAGACCCTCATAGGGCCCGTGGTAGACCGTGCGCGCAACCGTGGTCGCGGGCAATTGGCCCGCTTGCGTGCGGCCCGCAGGATTGACTGGGGTGGCGACGGGCACACTGATCTCGAAGTCGAATGTGCCCGGTTCCATTTTGAGATGATGCGTGAACCACGGCCCGGTGGGGGTGACGCCTTGGGCTTTGAGGGTGTCCATCAGCTCGCCGTAGCCCGGGCCCATCACTTCCGGCATCTTGTCCGCCGGAACGGTGATGTGGATATAGGCGGTTTGCACCACCTTAGTCTGGACGATTTTGGGTTCGTCGATCATGGGGGCTCTCCTTTGGCGCAGGGAACAGGACCGACAAGTTGGTCATTTTAGCACGGGGGGGACAACGAAGACAGCGGCAAGAAGAAGGCACCCACCGGCATGCATAATGCCTTCAACTCAGAGAGAGGAGCCCCCACATGGCAGTCGTCGAAACGAGCATCAGCATTGATCAGCCGGTCGAGAAGGTGTTTGCCTACATCACGGACATCCAGAAGCAGAAGGACTTGAGTCCGAGCATTAACGCCATCGAGATGGGCGGGGAGCTGGCGGTCGGCACGCGTTACAGGATCAAGATGACAGTGGCTGGACGCGAGTTCGTCTCAGAGAACGAGATCGTGGCCTTGGAGTCGAACAGGAGCTTCGGCATCAAGACGTTGGCTGCATCGCCGGCTGCGCCGGTGACGAACACCTACACGCTTGAAAAGGAAGGCAGCGGCACGAAGCTGCACCTGGCGATGGACGCGGTGGTGATGCCGGGAACCGAGGGGATGGTGGTGCCGCAGCTGCGCGCCGCGCTGGATACGACGCTGGCGGGCATCAAGAAGGCACTGGGGTAGGACCTCTACGTTTTGCGATTGACGATTGCGACGGCGAAGGCCATGTTTTCCTAGTGGTATTCTAGTGTTCTTCTAGTGGCTTCGTCTCCTGTGTGCTCGACCCACACCCCTCCTGCATTGCCGGGAGGGGTTTAGATTAGAATACTGTCCATGCACCGACGCCCAACGCCTTTGATCGCGGGCACCACGCTTGTATTCCTGCTGCTTTCCTCCTGTTCGAGCCCCACGCCGTTCCCAACCGTGACACCGGCACGGCCGACGGAAACACCGGTCCAGCCAACCGCGACACCCGTGTCGACGGCGACCCCTACCTCCATCCCAGCGCCGGAGCGCGCCGCGTATACCATCAGCGCGGTGATGGACTACCTTGCCAAGACTGTCGCGGTGGACCAGACAGTCGTCTACCCAAACCACTCGGGCCTGCCACTGACCGACCTGGTCATGGCCGTGGTCCCCAACTTCTGGCCGGGCGGCTTCACGCTTAACAACCTTAGTGTGGACGGCACGCCCATCACCAGCTACGCCTTGGAGGCGCAGAGGCTGGCATTCGCGCTGCCCAATACGTTCCATCCCGAAACCACGATTACGATCGCTCTCCAGTATTCCCTGGTGCTGCCGCTCATCCAGGCGACCGATCCCGGCCTTTCCCGGCCGCGCATCTACGGGTACAGCCCGCGGCAGGTCAATTTGACGAACTGGTATCCCTTCGTGGTGCCGCGCATAGACGATCAATGGGTGCTGCATGATCCCTGGGCATACGGCGAGCACCTCGTATATGACGCGGCGGACTTCACGGTCAACCTTAGGCAGGCCGATCCATCCATCGCTCCGGTGGTCGCGGCAAGCGGCGCTCCCTCTCAGAACGGCGAGTGGATGACATACACCCTGACCGCGGGGCGGACCTTCGCCATTTCGGCCAGCACCGAGTTCCTCACAGTGAGCACGCAGGTTGGTCATGTGACGGTCACGAGCTACTATCTGCAGCCGTTGTACGAGGGCGCCGCCACGGCCGCGCTGAACGCCTCGGCGCAGGCGATTCAGATCTTCAGCCAGCGCTTCGGTCCGTACCCGCACGTGACTCTGGCTGTGGTGATGGGAGACTTCAACGACGGCATGGAATTCTCGGCGCTCTATTTCCACAGCGCCGGGCTGTACAACCTGTATGATGGCACGCTGAACAACCTGGTCGTCTCGGTGGCGGCGCATGAGACCGCGCATCAGTGGTGGTTCGAGCAGGTTGCCAACGACCAGGCGCTTCAGCCCTGGCTGGACGAGGCGCTGGCCGCCTACAGCGAGCACATCTTCTATGAGGTTGCCTCGCCCAGCTCCATCCAACAATGGTGGTGGATCTATCGCGTCGATTTGTACAACCCGCAGGGTTGGGTGGATATTCCCGTTTACGCCGGGGAGGGATTTCAGCCATATACCAACGCGGTGTACTTCCGCGGCGCGCATTTCCTTGACGAACTTCGCGGCCGCATCGGCGATGATACGTTCTTCGGCTTCCTGCAGGGCTACGTTAAGCAGGAGTACGGCAAGATCGCCACGGCAGATGACTTCTTTCAGCTTCTGCGCCTGCATACAACGGTGGACGTCAGCGATCTGCAGCGGGGCTATTTTCAGAATGTCTATTGATGCCGTCACGTCATTGCGAGCCCCGGAGGGGCGAAGCAATCTCCGCGCGGATGATGCCACATTGCTCTGTCGGAGCACAGAACGCTCCTCCTCGCAATGACAAGGGCGGGAGAACCCGGCTCGTCGCCTTGAGACCACGATCATGAATCGTAGGGTGGTCTTGTTCTGCATGCTGGCTCCGCTTCTGCTGTCTGCGTGCGCGCCGCCGGCGCCTGCGTACGGTGCCGCGCCGCCAGATCTGGTAACGGCGGATCCCAATGCGACGGCCACGGCGACTCCGTTCCAGCCTGGCGCAACGCTTGACGCGGTCGTCCAGAATATCATCCTGACCGAGATCGCCGGCTGGACCGATACCCCCACACCGACGGAAGCACCCACACAGGAACCGGCAAGCCCGACGCCGGCGAACACGCCGGCACCGGCGCCAACGACTCAGGCGTCGAACTCTGTGCCGGATGGGTCACGCACGTTGTACACGATCTATGCGACGCTGGATTATTCCGGACACGCGGCGGCGGCGAATCAGATCGTGCGCTACACCAACAACACGGGACAAACCCTATCCAGCATTGTGATGTCGGTCGAGCCGAACCAGTGGCCTGGCTGCTTCGCGCTGGACAAGCTTGACCAGGACGGGGCAGCTCTGAGCAACTACACGCTGAGCGGTCATCGGCTGACCATACCCTTGACGCGCCCTCTTGAGGCCGGTGCGACGACTAGCTTCTCGCTGGGCTACAGTCTGGGCCTGCCGTGGAAGTCCGCTGAGGGCACCTTTGGATACCGCACGAATCAGCTGAACCTCACCAACTGGTACCCCTTCATCGTGCCGTTCGAGGGCGACTGGGTGCTGCATGACCCCTCGACTTATGGCGAGTACCTGGTCTACGATTCTGCCGACTTCGACGTGAACATCCAGGTTGACGACCCGGGCGTGGTGCTGGCTGCGAGCGCGCCCGGCGAGACGAATGGCAACAGCACCCATTACTACCTCGAGGGCGCGCGCGCATTCGTCATATCGGCAAGCGACAGCTACGCGGTCGACGAAACCGCGGTTGGCCCAGTCAAGATCCTGGCCTACCATCTCCCGGGTCACGAGAACGCCAACGATGCCGTGGTATGGATGGCGACCCAGTCCATCGGGTTGTATCAGGTCAAGTTCGGTCCCTATCCATACCCGACCCTGACGATCGTCGAGACCGACCTGCACGATGGGCAGGAGTTTGATGGGCTCGTGTTCCTGGCCTCGAAGTTCTACACCGAGTACAACGGATCGGCACGCAGCAATCTGTTCAGCATCGGGACGCACGAGATCGCGCATCAATGGTGGTTCGGCCTCGTGGGAAGTGACCAGGCCAGTGAGCCCTGGTTGGACGAGGCGCTGGCGGTATACAGCGAGCGCATCTTCTATGAATACAACCATCCCGGCTATGGCGATTGGTGGTGGGATTTCCGCGTCAACTACTTCGGCCCGTCGGGCTACGTGGATCAGGGCGTGTACGGCTTCGGTACCTTCCGTGGCTATGTCAATGCAGTCTACTTGAACGGGGCCAACTTCCTGGAAGAACTGCGGACCCGCGTTGGCGATGAGGCGTTCTTTGGTGCGCTGGAGGACTACGCCCAGAGCTATGGGCGACGGCGTGCCACTGCCCGGGATTTCTTTGCCGTGTTGCGTCGACATACCAACCGGGATTTCTCCGACATCGTGGGCTCGTATCTGCAGGGTCAGTACTGAACCCAGGCAGCCGCGTTCTTAGGCCGGCGCGGGAATCCGGCGGCTGTGGATGAGATGAAAAGGTTCGCGTACATACTCATGGTCTGCGCGGTGCTGCCGCTGCTTGTTGCATGCACCTCAGCAACGGGTGCGACCGCAGCCACACCGTCCGTGCCGCGAGAGACCATTGTCTCATTGACCTTTGACGACGGCGACTCCGACAATCTGCCATCGGCCCCGGTTCTCAACCAGTACGGCCTGCATGCCACCTGGTACATCCCCAGCGCGCTGGTAGGCAAGCCGGGCTACATGACCTGGGAGCAGCTCCGGTCGTTACAGGCCGACGGCCACGAGATTGGCGGACACAGCGTCGATCACATCAATGTCGACGGTCTCGATGCGCAGGCCTTGCGGCATCAGGTTTGCGACAATCGGGAGGAATTGCGGGGTCAGGGGTTTGAGGCTGTCTCGTTTGCCTATCCATTTGGTGGGTACGATGAGGCGGCCAGGCAGATGGTGCGCGAGTGCGGCTATGTGAGCGCTCGCTCCATCGGCGCCGGGCCGGAGAACATACCCCCGACGGACGCGTTTGCATTGCGGGCCTATCCGTATATCGTGGGCGATACGTCTTTCAGTAAGCTGCAGCGCTATGTCTCGGGTATGCGCAGGGAAGGCGGGGGCTGGATGATCCTGATCTTCCACCACGTGTGCGATGCCTGCGACTACTTCGCAGTCCGCCCCGATGTGCTGCAGCGCTTCATATCTTGGCTGGCCGAGGAGCAGTCTCAAGGCCGTGTCAAGGTGCTGACGGTGGGTGAGATCGTTCTTAAAGGAATCGACTGACGTGCAACGACCTCATGTGCACATCAATGTTGCCGCCACCGTCGACGGTAAGATCGATACCTTCCAGCGGCGGGGAGCCGCCATCTCCTCGCGGCGCGACAAGGAGCGCGTGGACCGTCTGCGCGCAGAATCGGACGCGGTCATGATCGGCGGCCGAACGCTGCACGACGAGGCCCCGAAGCTGACGGTGAGATCGGAAGCCCTGCGGGCGGAACGCAAGGCGCTCGGCCTTCCAGAGAATCCCGCCAAGGTCGCAGTGGCCTCGCGGCTTGCCCTCCAACCCGAGTCTGAATTCCTAACTGCCGGCCCGGCGCGTATCCTGCTGTTCACAACGGCACAGACACCGGCGGACGAGATTGCCCGGTTGCGCTCCGCCGGGGCCGAGGTATTTGTGCAGACTGGGTCGAGGGTGGATCTGTCACAGGTGCTCGGCGCACTCAAGGAGAACGCCATCGAGCGATTGATGGTCGAGGGTGGGTCGACGCTCAACTTCGAGATGCTGAATCTGGGATTTGCAGATGAGCTGACGATCTTTATCGCGCCGGTTGTGTTCGGCGGCGAGAGCGCCCCGACGTTGGCGGGCGGCTTTGGGCTGTCGGACTCAGCAGCCGTGCCGCTGCAAGTCGTCGGTGTCGAGCAGTGGGACGACGGAGGCGTGTTGCTGCACTATAGGGTGCTGCGAGGGGCGTAGACCGCAACCGACGGGTGCCGCGAACTGCCGGGGCGGGATCACAGGCTGCACCTGCGCGCGCGGATCGTTTCGTCGGGGCATACGCTGCCTCCCACTGACTTGGAACCTGAGGTGAATGGATGCCGCTAAGCGCGATCGGGCTGCTGCTGGTATCGGCAGCGCTGCACACAACATGGAACCTTCTGCTGAAGGGCGGCGGAGAGAAGTACATGGCTTCCTGGTGGGCCATGCTCATCGGATCGCTGCTGTTCCTGCCGGCCTTGTTCTTCATCGGTTTGCCGGCGAAGACTACGTGGCTGCTGCTGCTGATCAGCGCCTTTGTGGAGGCAGCCTACTTCATCATCCTCTCGTATGCCTATGACGATGCAGATTTCTCGCTGGTGTATCCGCTGGCGCGCGGGGCCGCGCCAGCGCTGATCGCGATCTGGTCGGTGCTGTTCCTGAGCGAGGAGCCGACCGCAGGCGGTATTGCCGGGCTGGTGACCATCATCGCCGGCTTGCTCATCGTTGGCGGAAGCGGCTGGTTTCTGGCGAACGGCAAGCCTCACTGGCGCGGAATCGTGCCGGCGCTGGTCCTGGCGCTGTGCATCTCCATCTATACGGTGATCGATGGCGCGGCCGTGAAGGTGACGTCGCCGCTATCGTACGCGGCGCTGATCTATCTGGTTTCATCGCTGTACATGACACCCTTCATCGTTCGGCGGTACGGCCTGACGCGGCTTGGGCAGGAGTTCAAGGCGAACGGCTGGCGCCTGCTGGGCATCGGCGTTTTGATCCAGGGGGCGTATTTCATGGCGCTGCTGGCCTACCGCCTGTCGCACGTGAGCTATTCGGGCGCCATCCGAGAGGTGGGCGTCGTGATGGGTGCATTCGCAGGCTGGCAATTCCTGGGGGAGAAGTTCGGCGCGGCGCGCGTTACCGGCGCGGTGGTGATCTTTGGGGGCATCCTGATGATCGCACTCTTCGGCTGAACGGCCGCCCAAGTCTCCGTTTGTGTTTCACCGCCCACACAATACTCCGTAGGGTCTCGGTCTCCTGACCTTGCGTGGATTTTTGCACAAAAACGATTGACTTTGGCACTATTTATGTTATAGTGCGGCGAACTTGTCCGGCTGGGAGGGCTTGGACTTGGTGGGGCGGAGAGCACCAAGACGAATGGTGTTTGGGTCGAGTCCGGACGGGCAAGACTCGGCGTGCGCAGGGAAGAGATGCACGCCCGCGGCAATCACCCAAGAAATCAGAAAGTGCACAATGCGCGGCTACTCGGATGCAAAACAGACCGGCGGCTGCGCATTTATGGGCGCGTCGGACTATGTGGTCTGCGGGGTCTGCAAAGGAGGCGATCGTGAGGAAGCGCTCTTTTCGCTGGGGCTGCGTATTGGCGGTCCTGCTTGGCCTTGCTTTGCTCACCTTGGGCGGCGGAGCATGGTGGTTCTTCATCGGCCAGTACACGATGGCCGCCGTGCCTCCCGCCTCGCCGGTGCAGGTGTTCCTGCTCTCCCCCTCGAGCGGGGACGAAGTTGCGGCCGGCGATTTCGTGCCGGTGAATTTGCAGGCTCTGGCGCCCGAGGCGATCTCATGGTCGGAAGTGTTCGTGGATGGGATCTCCCTGGGCGCGGTTACCGAATCGCCGGAGAGCGTTTCGTGGACCTGGCAAGCCTGGCCTGCGGGTGTCCACGTGCTCTCTGGCCGAGCGCAGGCCGCAGATGGCCAGATGGGTGAATCGCAGAGTGTGATCGTCAATGTGCTGGCGCTGAGCGATACGTTCCAGGCCTCCGCTGAAGCCGGGCAGACCCTTGAGGAGGTAGGTGCGAAATTCGGCGTGCCGCCCAATCAGATGGCGGGCGCAAATCCAAAGATCGATCCCACCAAGCCGCTTTCCGACGGCCAGCCGCTCAAGGTACCCACCGGCGGAGGCGCGGGGACCGGGCAGCCGCAGCCACCCGGAGGAGCAGGCCAGGGAGGTTTGATCTTCCCGTTCTCCATTGTCTGGAAGTTCAAACCCACGGAGCCGGTGGACAAATCCTATTGCTACACGTCCGCTGGCAATGGCATTTGGGAGAAGATGCCCAAGCAGCCGTTCGAATTCTTCCCCGGCCTCGGCAACGTGTACACGCAGGTGCTGGATGCTCTCCCGCCGCAGAAGCCCATCTTCCAGATGCAATGCTGGGGCTGGCTGGGAGGTGCGCTGAAGTACCTGGGTCAGGCACAGGCCGAGAAGGCCTGGGACGGCGGATTGGTCTCGTTGATCGGCCAAAGCTTCGAATTGACCGGCACACCGCAATGGCCGGATGGGAACCAGCCCCAGCCGGACGTGATCACCCTGAAGGTTCCACCACCCTACGGTGTGCGCGAACCCAAGGACGCGGCCGATTGCGCCGCGCATGCGCATCCCGTCCTGGGGGCATTCGTTTGCAAGACCTTGATGGGCCCCAGCTCGACGATGAAAGAGCACTTCATTCTGGAATGGGAATGGCAGCCCGGCCTCAATATCCCCGGCAACTCCGCTTGGATCAACGAGATCGATGGCTACGAGGTCTATGAGATCCTGCCGGACACGGGTGCGCCGCCCACGTACATGAAGCTTGCCAAGCCCCCGGCCTCCAAAGTCGCAGCCGTGCCACTGTTGCTCGGATATCGCTGCTACGGCGTGAAGGCCTACGCAGAAGGGCCGCAGTACGGCGGAAAAGTCGAATCCGAGATGGCCACGTACTGTCCCGGCCAGCCGGCGGTCACAAAGAAGGTCATACTCAATCCCTCTGACTGGATGACGACCGGCGGGGAGTGGATCTCGACCAAAGAATGCGATATATATCCACCGCCCGGCCTCGGCGCAGGCGGGGTGGGACCCCAGAAGCCGGAGATCCTGGTCGGCAGCTATGTGCAGACCTACGACGACTGCTATCTTGAGGGCAGCTTTGCGGGCGGCGTGAAGTTCCTGATCAAGGATCTGCCTCCCGGGGCTGTCGTCCAGAAGGCCCTGCTGAAATTCTCGAAGGTGTTTGTATTCTACGGCGCGACAGGCGAGGCGCTCAAGGCCAAGCCGCAGATCTGCGCGCAGACCCTGGGCAAGGCGGCGAAGGACTGGACTGGGATCATTAATACGCTGCACTACGCCGAGGCCCCCCAGCTGGAGTCGTTCTCCAATCCTTTCGTCTCGATCGGGCAATACATGCCCTCTCCCATTGATGTGACCTCGGTTGTGAAAAGCTGGGTCAAGTATCCGCCGCTCAACCATGGCTTCATATTCCATCCAGCAAGCCCGCCCCAACCGAAGGTTGAGGACGGTGATTACGGGACCGGCGATTGCGAATCCGAGGTGGGGAATTTCCAGCTGGAGATCTACTACTTTGCCCCCTAGGATTGAGGAGGTGCAGTGATGAAGAACTCACGGATGCGGCGCGGCTTCCTGATGATCGCCTTGTGGCTTTCAGCGTGTGCGCCGGCCGCGGGTGGTCCGTCAGCCGGGGTTGCAGCGGTGCGCGCCTGGTTCGACGCGCCGCTGCCCGGCACCGTCTTCTATCCGCCCCATCCCTGCCAGATCGTGGTCCACGGCTCTTCCCCGAGCGGGATCGCGCTGTTCGAGCTCACGATCAATGGAGCGGCTGCCAGCACGATTCCGAGCCCGGATACCAAGAGCTCGCTTGCGACCCTGACGCGCGATTGTGGCCTCTCCCAGCCCGGGGAGTACAACCTGATGCTGCGGGCACAAGACAACGCCGGCAACTGGAGCGGGTATGCGGAGACGAGCCTTGTCATCGACGCAGGAACTATTCCCAACCAGCCGGTGCAGCCGCCTCCCCAGCAGGTAATCGCCTCGCCGACACCGACCCCGGTCCCAGCCGTTCCAGGGGAAGTCTCCGTTCAATCCGTTTCCACTTGGCTGCTCTACGCGGGCGACGCGGGCTGCGGACCGCAGGAGGTGAGTATCGTTGCCCACGCCACCGCGCCGAAGGGAATAAAGGTTGTGGTGTTGTTCTATCGCTTCGAGCCCGGCAGCCCCAGCGGGTTCGCGGATGTGGCCATGAGTCCTCTGGGGGGCGACCTCTATCAGGGAGTCCTTAATCCGACCTCCGTGCTTGGCGGCCCCGCCGGCGCGATACTGCAGTACCAGGTCGTCGTGCAGCAGAACGATGGCGATACATCCATTCGAACACCCGTGCTGGCGGATATCGAAGTCAAGCCATGCGGAGGCGGCGCGCCGCCCCCCGTGGACTGCTCGAGCTTCCCCGATAAGCGCGCCTGCGAGGCGAACGGATGCAGCTGGGTGGCCGGGCCAGGCATTGTTCCTGTTTACAGCTGCCAGAATCCTTAGCGACTTGATGAGCCCGGCACATGTTCGTGCTGAAGAAGGCGCCTCTTCCCGAAACGGAGAAGACAGCGTATGTCGGACTTCCGCAGCCGTATCCTAGGTCTGTTCTTCGTTCTGGGTATCAGCGGCCTCAGCTACGCCTTGCCTTTGGGTCCGGCGCCGGGGGCAGCAACCACCTGCGGCTGGATTGCATTAGCAGCGAAGTCACGTTGTACGTCGACGGCCGGCAGGTCGTGACCGCCCAGATTGAATGCGCACCCTCCCAGGGTCTCGTGGGCCTGGCTCCCGGGCGCGCCCCTGAGGGTCAAACCGAATTCCGCTTCGACAATTTCGCCATATACCAACCCTGATCCAGTTTTTTGGAGGAGAAGACATGTACTACAAATACCCCCTTGCCCTGGTAACAGTGCTCTTCACCGTAGTGGCATGCGGTCTTCCCGGCCCCGCGCCGGAGGCCACGGCGCCCCCCTTGCCAGCCACTCCTGCGTTTCTGCCCACGCAATCCGTGCCATCGGTCGCTCCACCTACAACTTCTGCTCCAATAGCGGCGGATTTCACCGGCACCTGGAAGGGCCCAGATCCAGACGATGGCAGTTCCATGACCTTCACGCTGGTGCAGAGCGGCAGAACCCTCGAGGGTCGATACTCCGACAGCTACAGCGGGAGCGTCGCACCGCCTGGCTATGAGGGGACGGTTGCGGGCAGCGTGCTCTCCTCGACGAGTGCGCAGGTCACCTTGCAGTTGAGCCGCCACGACGGCGTCAACCTGCTGCTGCAGGCCAATCTCGCGCTCTCCGACACAAACACGATCACGGCGACGATCACGTCGGCCCAAGCTGGTCCTTGGGTGCTGACTCGTCAATGACCTGATTCATCCGCGTGCCGGCGCGCCAAGGCGCGCCGGCACGATCCGGGTTGCCGCTCCAGGAGCGCCTGTGTCAATCAGAATATCTCTGGCTCGATTCTGGCTTCCCCTACTGCTTGCCGTGCTGGCCTGCAACCTGCCGGGCGTGGCTCCAGGCCCGCCCGCCCCTGCGCTGCCCCCAACCTCCCCCGCGGGTGGGGCGGCGTCGGCGGCACCCGTGTCGCCAGCCGAACATCGCATCGGAGTGCGCAGTGCCGACGGGAGTCCGGAGTTCTATGATCGCCACACGGGGGCCAAGTTCGTCCCCCGCGGTGCTGCCCTCTGGCGCTGGAAATGGTGGCCGCCGGGCCAGCAAAGCGTGATCGACACCATCTTCAATACTGAGGTGGGACAGCTCGAGTCGGCCCTGGCGGAACTGCCGAAGATGCATGCGGATGGCTTCAATACGGTTCGTCTATGGTTCAATGCCTGCTGGGGCGGAGCGACCGGGTGCCTGGATCAACCCGGGGGCGGATTGAACCGCGGCTTTCTGCAGAACATGGCGCGCTTCCTGGAGGTGGCGAAGGAGAACGGCATCTACGCCATCCTGACGATGGACGCGCTGCCCGATTCGAGCCAATATCAGGGACTTCTTAATCCCTACCGGGGACGGTTTGAGAGTTTCAATCTCGAGTTCATGACGCAGGGCGGGGTGGATGCCCAGGCCAAGTATCAAACGGATCTGATCCGCGGGCTGATGGAGGTTGGCGCGCCGATGGACGCGATCATGGCCTATCAGCTCAAGGAGGAGGCATACTTCGAGGAGGATCAGCCGCCGCTCAACGCGACCTCGGGCGATGTCACACCGGCCAACGGGCAGCGCTACAGCCTGGCCGATGCTGCCCCGCGCCGCGCGCTCATGGAGGACAGCTGGCTGTACTATATCGATCAGGTAACTCGCGCCATCAAGGATGTGGACCCCACGGCGCTGGTGACGATGGGTTTCTTTGTGCAGCACGAGCCCAATCCCGTGCTGACCGGGGACCCGCGCATCGTCTACATGCACAAGGTGTTGAATGAATCTGCGCTCGACTACGTGTCCTTCAGCGCCTACCCGGGATACGACCTGACAATTAAGCAGACTGCCGAGAACTTCGATCTGATCGGCTACAACAAGAAGCCGGTGTTGATGGGCGAGTATGGTGCCGACAAGGGCAACTACGCCGACATCCAGACAGCGGCGGTCTCGCTGCAGGGGTGGCAGGTTGCATCTTGTGAGTTCGGTTTCGACGGTTGGCAGATGTGGTACTGGGGCGGCGGGGATATCCACTTTGAATTCTGGGAAGCCCTGGAGGGGGATGGCGCGGTGCGGCGCGCCCTGGCCCCGGCCCTCAATCCCGATCCCTGTGCGCCGGGCGCAGAAATGCGCACTTTCCGCAACATGGCCATCTACAAGCCCGTTCGCGCCTCGGCTATCCATGACCTGCTGCACATTCCGGAATATGCAGTGGATTTGAGTATGCACACGCACTGGAACGCGGGCGCCAATCCGCCGCAATGGATCGAGATTGACCTGCAGCAGGCCTCCAGCATTGGAGGCATCCGCCTGCCTTCGCTCCAGGATCGGGCTGGATACACCAGGCATCGCATCCTGGGAAAGGGCGAAAGCGGGGACTTTCAGGTGCTGCACGAATTCAGCGGCATCACACAGGACGGGCAGTGGCTGGAGTACCGGCCGCCGCAGCCGTGGCAGGGCATCCGCTGGGTGCGCATCGAGACGCTGGAGAGCCCCTCCTGGGTGGCATGGCAGGAAATCGAAATCCTTAGGCCCTGACGCCAATCCGCGCTATCCGCGCGGCCAGGAGTGGAGATATCGCAATGACCACATCCCGACATTTCTTACGGTTCTGGACTCCATTGTTGCTCACTGCCCTGGCCTGCAGCCTGCCCGGTGCAATTACGCCTCCCGCGCCGGTGGGCGCCGTGGCGACCCAGCCCGCGGCGGCCCCCACCAAGATCGCCTCGTCTGCGCCGGAGGCATCCACGGAGGTTGCCTCGGCTCCGCCGCCTGAGCATCGCATCGGCGTCCGCGTGAACAAGGGCGAAGCTGAATTCTACGATCGGCAAACCGACGAGAAGTTCGTGCCGCGCGGGGCCAACTTGTGGCGCTGGAAGTATTGGCCGCGCGGCAACGAGCAGATCCTGATCGACACCATGTTCAACACCCAGATCGGGCAACTTGACTCCGCGCTGGCGGAACTGCCTCGCATGCACGGGGATGGCTTCAACGTGGTGCGTGTATGGGAGAACGCGTGTTGGGGGGGCGCACCGGGCTGCATGGATCGCGCCTCCGGTGGGCTGGATCCCGCCTATCTGAAGAACCTGGCGCGGTTCCTGCAGGTGGCCAAGGACAACGGCGTCTACGTGATGCTGACCGTGGATGAACTACCCGACACGGGAGGCTACCGTTCGTCTCTGAGCAGCAACGGCGGACAGATCGAAGGCAGTTTCAACCAACTGTTCCTGACGCAAGGCGGCATCGAAGCCCAAAGCCGGTACTACGCTGATCTCATCCAGGGACTGCGGGAGGCGGGCGCGCCCACCGACGCCATATTCGCCTACGAACTGCACAACGAAGCCTTCTTTGAAGGGCACCTGCCGCCGTTCTCGAACTCCTCGGGCCTCGTCACACCTGCAAACGGCAGTACCTATGACCTCGCAGATCCCGCGCAGCGTCGCGCCCTCATGGAGGACAGCTGGGTCCACTATATCGACGAGGTAAGCCAGGCCATCAAAGCCATGGACCCCACAGCGCTGGTGACGATGGGCTTCTTTGTCCAGCACGAGCCGAATCCAGTCCTGATCGGGGACCCGCGGATCGTGTATCTGCGCAGAGTCCTCAGTGATTCGGCGCTGGATTTTGTGGACCTGCACGCCTATCCGGGCTATGATCTGGATATGAGGCAGCACGCCGAGAACTTCGATATCATCGGCTACAACAAGAAGCCCCTGGTCATGGGCGAGTTCGGCGCTGACCGGCACGTCTTCCCGGATGTGCAGACCGCGGCGACGGTATTGCAGGCGTGGCAGGCGGAATCTTGTGAGTTCGGTTTCGACGGTTGGCTCATGTGGACGTGGGGCGGCGCGGAGCACCCCGACGATTACTGGGAGGCGGTGCAGGCCGATGGTGCAATCCGCGGCGCCCTTTCCCCCATACTAAATCCCGATCCGTGCGTCAGCATCCTCGCACCCTGACGAAACCAGTGCAGGTTCTGCTGACATGCTCTACATGGACGATGCCCCGGCAGTGGATGGCTGCCTGGGATGGATTGAACCTCCGGCGCGCATACGGCACTTTCAAGTGAATGCAGAGCGCTCTGGGTGCAGCGATTCAGATGCGCAAGATCCGACTTGTGATCTCACAAGGTCCTGAGAGGGCGGCCGCGCACCAGATTCTGGGTGGGCGCAGAGCCCAACGCCCTGTCTGAGCAGCGAGGGCGGCTGACAACACGTTGAAATGGAGCCGGCAAACCGCTGCCAGCACATTCTTGGGCAACGACGCCCTGACTCCGGAGGTGATCCCTTATGCTCACTGGAAACGCAGACGGTCGCTTACCTGTGATTCTTGCAATAGTTGCGCTCCTATCGGCGTGCACGAGTCCGCTGAGTCCATCCGTCGCTGCCACGGCTGCACCCAAGAACCAAACTGGTCTGACCGAATTGGATGCGATCATTGCGGCGGCGCTGGCCGGCGACGTCCGTGATCTCAGGCAACTCTTCGCATATACCCAGACCATGTGCACCTTTGCTGAGGGACTGAGCGGGCCACCGAAATGTCGGCCGGATGATGAGGAAGGTTCGCCTGTTGAGGTACTGCCGTTCCTTGGCCCTGAAGGTCATTTCATCCGCAAGGCGGATATGGACAGCTGGACGGGGCTGGAGGTAAGTGGCTTGTTCGCCGCCTACCAGGTTTCGGACTCAGCATATTCGGATCAGGACTATCCGGCAGGCGAGTACGCCCTTGTGTTCGCCGGCAGCCCCGAGGCGCCAACGAGCATCACTCTTCAAGTCCGGCACGGGCGCATCGTGCGTATCGACTTCGGCTCTGACGATCCGCCCGTCATACGCCCGGAGGATGTGGCAAAGTATCTGGTGCCACCCCGCCAGGACTGAGTCGCGGACAACAACGGGAATGCTCTTCGGAACGGTGCCTGGTGATCCCTGACCGCGGCCTGCAGCCGGAGCGTGCTTCCCTGATTGCGCGCCTCCTGCTACGTATGCCCGCTGCGATGAGCTATCTCCGTACCACGATTGCGCTGATGCGGATCGGGTGAAAGGCCTGGGGCCGGCGAGTTCTCCATGACCTGAACATACAGCATTGCATAGCGCTCTACGGTGACCTTCACGCTGTGCAGCCGGGCCTTCTCCAGGCTGATGCGGCCCATGTCCTGCCAGCGGTCTCGTTCACCCGTCATCAATTCCATGCAGCGTGCGGCGTCCAGTGGACTGCCCGGTTCGAACAGGTAGCCGTTGCTGCCTGCCGTCACCAACTCGGGCAGTGCCATGGCATTGGCCAAGAGCAAAGGCAATCCACTGGCCATGGCTTCGAGGCTGGCGATGCTCAGCAGTTCAGCCTCACTGGCCATGGCAAAGACATCCGCGCTATTCAGTAGCGCCGGCAATTCTTCATTGGGCACGCGGCCCAAGAAGCGGACCCGCTCTTGAAGACCCAGGGCGTGGGTCAGGGCCTGGAGCTCGTGCGAGGCCGCGCCTTCACCGGCTATGGCGAGCTGCAGGTCCCGGCGTGACGCCTGCGCCATGGCCTTGATCAGTACATCGAGGCGCTTCTCGCGATCCACGCGCCCTACGCTAATGAACAGGGTCCGCTCCGGATGCAGCCCGAACTTGACGCGCTCGGCCCTTCGATCCACGTCTGCGGCCGGATGGAAGCGGCCGAGGTCGATGCCGCATGAGACCGCAAGCGCCGGCACGTGCAAACCTTGTGCGCGCAGCAGATCGACGGCAGCCTGCGACGGAGCCGCAACGAGATCGAGACGACGATACAGTCTCAGCATCCACTCCCACATGACCCGTTCGAGCGCCGGCGCGAACAGGGCCGCGCCGGGAACATAGTGTGCCAGGTTCGCCGGTATGAAGTGGTTGGTGCCGACGGCATTGACGCCGAGCCGCCTTGCCAGACGCACCGCCGCGACACTCAGTGGATAGTGGTCCTGGACGTGCAGGATATCCGGCTGGAAGACTTCGAATACCCGGCGCACCCTGCCGAATGACACAGGCAAGAACGATTCTTCGTGGATGAAACGCAGGCTGATCGATCCCAGAGCCTCCAGTCGGACGCGATTCCGCACCCGGCCGGAGGCATGATCCTCCGGGAATAGGACCGTGACCTCGTGTCCGGCGCGGGCCAGCCCTTCGGCGAGATTGACTGTGAAGACCGATTGTCCATTGAGAGCCGGGTAGTAGGTGGTGCCGGCGATCAGTACGCGCATCCGCGGTATCCTGGCAGCAATCTGTCTAGCTCGACGTGCCCTCTGCCTCGTCCTCTTCCAGCCGCTTCAACTGGCGGCGGCCCCAGACGATGAGGACTGTGATGAAGATCAACGATGCGCCGAGCAGCAGCAGTTCAACCCCCTCCACCACATGGGTGATGGCGGCGGTGGTGTAGTAGCCCACGAGGACAAGCGAGCCCGTCCAAAGGATCTCGGCGACGACAAACCAGGGAAACCAGCGCCGCCATGGAATGCGCAGCAGGCCGGCTGCGATCAGGGTGGGGATACTGAAGCTGAGTGTGATCTTGGAGAGGAACATCACCCGGGTGGCGTGCTTGACCATGACGTGCTTAAGGTGCTCGATCAGGCTCTCGCGGATCTTCAGCCTGCGCCCGATCTTGTGGATCCATTCGGGCTTGCCTGCATATCCGAAGAGCCACCAGAGGGAGTCTGCGGTGAGGTTCCCGATTGCCGATGAAACGAACACCAGTCCCGGCCGCATGAGTCCGGCGGATGCGGCGGCAGACGCGGCCAGCACGGCGATGGGCCCTTCAATCAGGACCAGAAACGCAAGCAGGAAATATGTCCAGGCATCGAATTCCGCGACCTGGCCGGTCTCAAGTATGGCAGCGACGTGACTAAGCAGTGATGTGGCGATGTCCAAGTATCTTAGGCCTTCCTGTTCCCATATACGTGACGGGCATGCGGGAGATGCGGGCTCACCAGCCGGGCATCTCTATTTGCCGAGCAGGTCGCGTGCCTGCTCGACGTAGGCGAGGCTTTGGTGCCTGAAATAGGTATTGTAGAGCATGGCGTAGTGCCCCCCCTGCTGGAGCAGAGAATCGTGATCTCCCTCCTGGATGATGCGGCCTTTTTCCATCACGATGATACGGTCCGCCGCCTTGACGGTGGAGAGGCGGTGCGCGATCAGGATGCTGGTCGTATCTTGCAGGATCAGGTTAAGAGCCTGCTGAATCTGCCACTCGGTGAACGGATCGATGCTCGCCGTGGCCTCATCCAGGATGAAGATGGCCGGGCGCTGCACAAGCACGCGCATCAGTGCCACCAGCTGCCGCTGCCCCATTGACAGGCGAGTGCCGCGCTCGCCCACCTCCGTCTGCAGGCCATCGGGGAGGGCCTCCAGCCACTCGCCGTCGCCGATGCGCCGCGCCATCCCGAGCATCTCCGCTTTGGCAACACCCGGAAGCGAGTAGCGGATGTTGTCGGCAACCGTGCCGGAGAACAGGAACGGCACCTGTGAGACAATGCCCAGCTGCCGACGATACTGCTGCAGGTCGAGCGTGCGAATGTCCAGCCCGTCGATCGTAAGCTGGCCCTGCTGAAATTCATAGAACCGGGCGATCAATTTGGCGATCGACGACTTGCCTGCGCCCGTATGGCCGACGAGGGCCAGCGTCTCTCCCGGGAGAACACACAGGCCGAAATCTGCGAGGACCTGCACCTTCTGTGTATATCGGAAGTACATGTGATCAAAGCAGACCTCGCCGCGCAGCGCAGGCACGGGATTGTGCGCGGTCTGCACGACATTGGGATCGGCGTCGATGAGCGCGTAGACGCGTTCCGCCGCGGCCAGCCCCTGCTGGATCTGGGCCCAGAAGGCGGAAAGGTTCAGAATGGGGAAGAAGAACTGGTCCAGGCTCATGATGAACAAGTACCAGGCGCCGATGGTTATCAAGCCCTGAGTAACGTTGATGGCGCCGGCGTAGACCAGGATGGCCGTAAACACGCCGCCGCTGGCGTTTAGAACCGGGAACACGAGCGAGAGAACAAGCCCGCGCTGCACGTTGACGCGATAGGACTGCTGGTTGGCAGAATCGAATGTCCGGAAGATGGATTCTTCCTGGCGGAAATTCTTGGCGATGGAAATTCCGCTCACAGTCTCCTTGATGGCCGCGTTCACATCGGCCATGGCCTGCATGCCCCGGCGCGTGACGCGTCGCGCCAGGCTGCGGAAACCGATGGTCATGCCGATGATGAGCGGCATAAACGCGAAGAGCAGTAGGGCCATGTGCCATTCGGTCCGGACCAGGATCAGACCCAAGATCAGAGCGTGCAGGAACTCGGATCCCAATTCGGTGGAGATGACCACCAATTGGCCAAAGTCGTTGCTGTCCGATGTGATGCGCGAGACGATGCGGCCGGAGGAGAATTGATCGTAGAAGGATAGATCGTGTTCGGCGGCGGCCTCAAAGGCGCGGCCGCGCAACTGCAGCACAACGTCGCCGACGGCGCGCGCCACCAGGCTGCGCCGCGCCCAGTTCAGGCCCCATTCGAGGAATGCAATGACCACCAGTGCTAGGCCAGCAAGGCCAATCAGCTGCGCAGTGGGCTGGGTTGCCAGTAGGTCGACCAGCCATCCGATGATGACGGGCCAGGCAGCGTACAGGGCGCCGATCGCAACAACCAGCAACATAACACCGGCCAGCCGACCGGTCTGCGGCCTGAAATAGTCGCCGATACGCCGCATCAACTCGCGGTCCGAATACTGGCGATCATATTCCTCGGGGTTGAGACCTTCAAAGAAGCTCATATGACAAGGGTTGGTGGATCGCAGTGAATGGCCGGCTGCGTCTGGATCACAGGAGCAGGCACTCGATGGTCAGATGTGAGGCGATACATGCCCATTGCCTACTCCCTGAAAAGTCGGCCGTAGGCCTCGGACGTGCGCATGAGCTCGTCGTGGGTGCCAATTGCTGCGATGGCGCCCTTGCGCATGAGGATGATCAGATCGGCCCAACGGATCTGCGACAGGCGGTGCGTGATGAGGATGGTGGTCCGGCCGCGTGTGGCATTCGCTATGGCGCGCTGGATCTTGTCCTCGGTGGCCGAATCTATTGCGGAGGTAGCATCGTCGAGGATCAGAATGCGCGGATCCGTGAGGAAGGCGCGCGCCAGCGCAAGCCGCTGACGCTGCCCGCCCGAAAGCGTCACGCCCCGCTCGCCGATCACGGTCTCGTAGCCCTCCCCGAAGGCTCCGATGAACTCGTCGGCCTGCGCCGCATCTGCGGCTGCCAGAACCTCTGCACGCGTGCTGCCCGGGTTGCCGAAGGCGATATTGTCGGTGATCGAGCGTGAGAAGAGAAAGATGTCCTGCTCGATCATGGAGATCTGGCTGCGCAGCGCGGCGAGGTTCCATTCACGGACGTCAACTCCGTCCACCAGGACCTTGCCCCGATCGACGTCGTAGGTGCGGTTGATAAGCTTCACCAAGCTGGTCTTGCCCGCGCCCGTCTGCCCGACGATGGCGACGGTCTGTCCCGGCCTGACGGTGAAAGAGATGTCCTTAAGGACGGGTTCCCCAAAGGATCTTGAACCATCAGGCCCCCCCACGGCGCCGGACCGGGTGTTTTCGGGTGCCTCCAGTGCGGCCTTCGCGAGGGACGCGGGTGCTTGCCCAGCCTCGAGCAGATGCGCCGCGGGGTAGACGAAGGTGACGCCCCGAAACTCGATCTCGCCCCGAATGATGCTGCTGCGGCCGGTCGCGTTCTGATCCAAGTCCGTCTCGTGGTTCATCAGCTCCAGAACGCGTCGCGCTCCGGAGATACCGGATGAGATTTGGGTGTACGCGAATGACGAAGTGTAGGTGGGAAACTCGAGCATACGCAGCAGGCCGAAGTAGGCCACCACGCTGCCTGTATCGAGCATGCCCTGGCGGAATAGCAGCATGGCATGGAACAGTCCGCCAGCAAAGGCCAGCCCTAGCCAGAGCATGGGCAGGAAACGCGCCTCGATATCGCCCTGTCGGACGAAGAAGTGACGCACCCGTCGCGCATTGGTGATGAAGGTTTCCGTTTCTGCGCCTTCCTGCGCTGCGCCCTTCATGATCTCGACGCCGTCCAGGGCTTCGGAAAGGTGCGTATTCATCTGACCGAAGGTCTCGCGGACATGGTCCGTGACGGGTGAAAGCTCTCTTAGGTAGTGCCACAGGGAAAGGAAGTAGGCGATCGCAAAGACGGTGGGAGTAAGCAGCAGCGCCGGGTGATAACGCGGCACCACGAAGAAAGGGATCACCATGAACATGCTGGCGCCGACCACCAGGTTGACGCCGGGACTGAACATCAGGTTGATCTCGCGAACATCATTGGTGGCGCGCGCCATGGTATCGCCCACGGGCTGCAGGTTGTGAAAGGTCATGCTCTTGCCCAGCAGCGAGACGTAGATCTCGTCCCGGATATCGCGTTCCATGCGCTGTGCGACGAGCTCGGCGCCGAAGTTGCGGCCGAACTGGAGCACGCCGCGCACGATCTGCGAGCTCCCCAGGATGACAGCCAAGGGGATCAGGTCGCTCACGACCGGCCTGGCAACCAGCATGCTGTTGAAGGCATTTCCGACCAGCACCGGGACGAGCGCAGCCAGCGCGGCGTTGCCGACTGCTCCAATGAGCATGATGATCAGTATCGGCCAGTAGTGTCGGGCGTGCGACCAGATCCAGCGCACGGGTCCACTCCTGCGGACAGTGGGCCTGCGGATAAGTGTGAATTCAGCGGGGGCACCAATCGATGTCATAGCTGGTGGGCCGGGAGTCTGGCGCCGGGCAGGAACTCTGGGGGCACAAAAAGCCTACCGCACTCGGGCGGCAGGCTGCAACAGCACAGATGTGGTCGACATTCTACCACGCCGGGCGTAACCTCCCGCGCCATGGAGGGTTTCATAATGTAGAACTGCCCGCGCGGGCAGCTAAATCCGTGAACCCTAAGGAGAGTGTCCAAATGTCAATGCCCAAGACGATTTCTGGTTGGTGTCTGGTCCTGTTCTTCCTGTGGTACGGCTTGGCCGCATTCGTGCCTGCCCTCGCCGGCGGTTTCTTCCCGATGCTGGCTGGCCTGCTTGCCCTGGGCTTCGCAGTCTTCACCTTCATGGGCAAGTAGCCTCAGATCGTAGCGTGAACACGGCCTCCCGCAAGGGAGGCCGTCTCGTTTAAGGCGAGGCGAGCAAGGGGAAAGTTGCCGCATACCCCAGTGCGCCATGGCGCCTGCCGCGCACCGGGCGTATCAACGGGTCGGCGAAGATTCTGGCGTGCTTAATTGCGTTTCGCCAATTGCCGACTTCCTCCGCAGACAACACGGCCTCAAGCATGGCATGTGCCAGTCCCCACCGGTGGACGCCCGGCTCCTCGCCTGCTGTTCGCATAGATTGGCCGCAGGCCGCAGCAGCAGGGGCACGGAGCTCCAGAGGTAAGCCGCCTCCTCCACGCCCCAATCGCGAAACGCGGACGCGTCAACCAGGCCGGGCAGGGGGAGGAAGAAGAGGCGACCGCCCTCCCCGAAGGTGATCTCGATGGTACGCACGAAGGAGCGTGGAAGGATCACTTGCCGGGATGCGGCTTGGCGTACAAATACCCCGAAGAATCCCAGTCCACAAAGAAGCCTGCCTGCTGCAACGCCTCGTGAACCGTTTCGTTCACTGGTGCCAGCCAGTGGACGTAGGCGCAGCACTGCTCTGTTGCCAGCCGACCGGTGTCACCCAGCAGTTCGGAGAGCAGTGAGGGTTCGCTCGTGACCGCGAAGCCGATGGCAAGGACGCGGCCTTCCTCCTCCTCGTCCTCGTGGGCAGCCAGGAGACCGAGCCTGCCGTGCCACCAGTGAAGGCGGCCGCGGCGCGCCAGGTCTTGGAGGAGCGTTTCGTCGGGCGTGGAAAAGCGCCAACCAGAGTCCATCAAGCCGTTGGAATGAGAGAGGCGTGTGGAGGCAAAGGTCAGTGCCTCGGATACATCCTCGGGCGTCACGGGCTGGAAAGCGTGTTGTGAGTCGTCGGGCAGGTCGAGCCGGTATCCCAGGACTTCTCCGATCCTTGCATATCCGGTGCGTTCGCTCAGGTGATGAACCTGCACCCGCTGCGAACTTGTCATCAGGCGAATGAGGCCATTGCCGTGCTTGATCCACCAGGCATCCGTGTATTCGTGCAGGTGTGAGCCGATCTTGAGGCCCTGGAGTTTCGCATCAACTCGCAGGCCCTCGAGCCACCACTGCCCCGGCGAGATCAGGCTGACCTTGGCGATGCCCACCACGCGCGCACCGAACTGAGCCGTGACCAGCAGTCCATCCGGATCGGCGAGCCAGTCCTTCCAAACGTAGTGGATGTAGTCGTGGCCCTCCCAGATGTACTTGGTGAATTCAAGGACGTCGGCCGTGTCTGAGGGCAAGGCTCGGCGGCAGACAGTGCGCGGATCGGAGAAGGAAGACATGCGTTTCACTTCTACCACAGATAGGAGACACGAAGAGCCTTGGACGCGCGACAAGGATGCGGGGAGCCCATGCTGGAAATATGGCACGTGCACGGCGCGAAATCACTTAGAATCTCGACATGTCAGAGAGGGCAGAGACGAGGCGCTTTTCGCGACGCCACTTCCTTCACACCATGGGGGTGGCATCTGCCGGCCTTGTACTTGCCGGGTGCACCCTTGGCCAGAGGCCGCCGGTCGAGCAGGCATGCACACTGATCGGCTGCGGGCCGTCGCTTGAGGTTGCGCTCGTTGGGGAACATGTGCCGACCGATTTCTCATTGAGCGTCAACTCCCGGGCCGGCAATATCGTCAACGTGCACTGCACGGAGGGGACCGCGCAGTTTGACCCGCCCGCTGCTGCCCGTTGGACTCCGGCCTGCCCGGCGGGTGGCGTGGCTTTCCAGAACTTCGCGCCTTTGCAGGTCAGGTTGACGGTCCGTTGGTCTGAGGGCGAGGTAGCGCAGGACTTCGCGCCCGTGTACTCGCAGAACCAGCCCAATGGGCCGCGGTGCGAGCCGACCTGCCGTGCCGCCAGGATCGAGGTCCGAATCCCTCGTGTCCCGGCATACGGGGATCCGTGGCAGTGGGAAACGTATTCTGACCAGCAGCATGGCTTCGCCTTCAAATATCCGCCAGCCCTGCAACTCGAGCTGGGCCTGCCCGTCGACGAGTATCGGGTGGTGTTTGTGGGGGACCAGATCCAGGTCCAGACGAGCCCGGTCAATCCGCTGGTTTGCCGGGGCGATTGCCCTTTGATCGAGAACAACGAGGTCGTGACAATCGCGGGACGCGAGGCGCGCCAGGTGCAAGGCTACATCGGCTCCATCGGCGGGAACGTGCCGCGGCATTTCCTGATGTTCGTTTTTCGTAGGGGCGATACATACGTGTCGTTCGCGCTCTATGCAGAGAGCCGAGACGCCGCTGTTGCCGATCCAAGCGTGATCAGTCCATTGAAGGAGGACGATGTCGAGCTGTTCGAGCGCATCATGCAGACAGTGGAGTTTGAGCAGTAAGCCCAGCCTCCATGTCAGGTCTAACGCCAATGGCTCTTGAGAGGCGGGAAGACATTTCGGAGAACCCGGCACCGCTGCGCGAACTGATGCTTGACTGATCGGCTGGTTGGCATGGCCGCCTCTGCCAGGACGCCGTTGGGGCAGGCGTGTACGGCGCGCGTCCGGAATGGACTGCCAAACCTGCCTGTGTCTACAACTGATCTTTGCGTGGGGACACGGCGCCGCGGGAGTCGTCGCGATCCGGTCGTGGAGGCGTGGATGCCAGGAAGCGAATGCCGAAGGCATTCGCGACCGGCCTCACCGAATACGCCCTGCCGCGGCACACGTACGGAGCCTCTCCGCAGGGATCGTTCAGGATGGTCACGGCGCCGTCCTTCTCATCGCGAATGGCAAGCGTCGTCGAACCGCCGCCGTCCTGATTGGAGCCGATCCAGGCTCCATGCCGGACAAGGATCGTGGCGACCTCGGTGAAGTTCATTCCGGATCGCGTGTGGTCGTTGTAGGTCTCTTTTCCATCCACCGCCACTAGGATGGCGTACCGGCCATCCTTGCTGAAGCCAATGGCCGTTCGGGGATCGATGTCTGCCCGCGTGATCCTGGAGAAGACCTGGCCCTCCTCCACCAGCAGGTTCGGGAAGCTCAATGCGCTCCATATGTCCCTGGTAGCTGGCCTCTTCGTGGACACCCGGTTCTGCTGGTCGATGTAGAAAGACCCCTGGTTATCCCTCTGGCCGTAGATCTTTCCGCGGCTGGCATTCTCTCCGGTGGTCTGGATGCGCCTGCCGCCGAATAGCCGCGCGCTGGTCCAGCCATCACCGTTCACGGCAATGTCCAGGGCATGCTTTTCCACAAGCCCGGGGACCATGATGAGGCCGCTGGGCTGGGGTGTGATGAAGATCTCGGCATTGGTCAGATTCACCTTGAGGACATGGTATTGGACCTCGCCACGAGGCAGCCTGGCAACAAAGCGCATGTAGACCGCGTTGCCGTCGAACATCATGCGCCGTTCCACCGGCTCATCGTCTGGGACGGACGATGGGAGATTGAGATCGATGGGTGGGGCCGTATCGATGGAGTAGTAGCGCGCGATGACGGCCGCGCGGGTTTCTTCGTCGTAGATGCCGCTGGATGGCCGTCCGAGGGCGGCCTGCATACTTGTCAGGGCAGTCTTTGTGCGTGGGCCGAAGGTGCCCGGTCCGACGGCGACCTGTGCGTTGGTCATGAACGCGAATCTGGCGAGCAGGTCCTGGAGCTTGAGCACCTGGATTCCGGTGTCTCCAGACGCAAGTGGAGGCTTGGGCACCTCCCACTCGATACGATGCTGCAACTGCTTCTCCGGTGTCCCGGTATGCTGCGGGTCGCAGAACGCCAGGAATGTATCCAGGCTTCCGTTGAAGTAGTTCATGTCCACCTGGCGCTCGCCGTCCGGCGGGAACCCAAACCCATCACCGGGCATATTCTCTGTGAATTGCCAGAAATCCCAGTTATTGAATGGGCGCGGCACAGCAGGAAACGAAGTGGAGTACTGCGCGATCCACAACTTGAGTGAGGAGAAGTGCTCCGGCAGGGGGGGCGCCGCGTCGTTGAGCCTGGCGAAGGTGGAATACAGCCCTATCCGGCGCCCAGACGTCTGTTGGAACAGGCCAACGAAGCGAATGAGGTCGCGCGCGCCGACATCACCCTCATAGTCCAGCCAGGGAGCGAAGTCGTGGGGATAGTCGCGTAGTAGATCCGCATAGGCCCGCACCTGCTCCTTTATCGGACGCTCGGATTCTGGGACCAGCAATTGATAGGTGCTGATGCGGACGCCCGCAGCCCGGGCGCGGGTGTAGTTGCGGGAGAAATAGGGGTCGAAGACCGAGCCGTGCAGCGCCTTGATGATCATGAACGTGGCGCCCGCAGCCCTGTACTGGTCGAAGTCGACCTCGAGCGACCAAACGGAGGTATCCGCACCAAAAATGCTGTAGCTCGGATTCCACAGGCTGGCTGAAGCGCTTGGGTGAAGACTCATGAATTCCGCGTCCCTGCCCGGAAGAGGAGGTCAGGCCGCCGCGGGCGCAGCGGGTCCTTGCCAGCTCTTTGTACCACGGGCATTGGGCCGTGCTCACCCAGTATTTGCGTACCGCGCGCTGGGCAATAAGGGGGCTCGCGTGGGTGGGCGCGCCTCCGCGGTGCTCACCTGTGCCTGGGGCTCGGTGCAGGCTAGAAACGCGCCGCTGAACAAACTATCAGGAACAATGGGCGAGTTGGGCTGACTTGATGCCGGGGCACACCGCGGAGCGCTGGCCGCGGCGTCGATGGGCCCCCCCTGCCGGGCATCTGGGATGTGTCCACCCTGTGGGGAGTGGATCGGCATCGGCTTCTTGGGCTCAGTTGTTCTAATTCTGTCCTGCGGAGCCACTTTCACCCGCGACCCCTCTTCCCGTCACCCTCAGCGCAACGCTTGGCTGGCCTTCGCGGCGGAAATGCAGCACCTCCGGATGGTCGCGGGCGTATTCGTTCATGCCGGCCGCATCCCAGGAGACGCGGCCCTTCATGTATATGGCTTGGTACATCGCGCCGCGCAGGCTCTCGCCGCGCAGGAGAATGTCATTCTTGATTTCCGCCTCGAGCGCGCCGGCGTTCGCCTGCGCGGCATCCAGCACGGGTTTGTATTCCGCCTCGATGGCCTCCAGCTCGTCCTGCACCTTCTTCATCACCTCCGCTCGCCTGGCTTCATAGTCAATGCGCGCCAGGTCCGCGGCGGCATGCAGGTCTGCCAGCCGCTCGAGTTTCCACAGGACGTTCTCCCTGGCGGGCTTCTCACCGCCCTTCGCCAGTTCTTCGAGCGCGATCCGGCGGAGCTCCTTCTTGAACTCCTCCTGGGCAGCCTTGGTGCGGCATTTCTGCAGGGCCTCGCCCTCAGCGTACGAGGCGTAGGCTGCATCGATGTTCAGGGTCTGCGCGGTCGCCTCCAGTGAGGCCGGCGGCTCTCCGTCAAGGCCGAGACGCCGGGAGATGATGCGGAACCAAAGGTCCTTTTCCTCCCATGTCAGCCGTCTGCGGATGACCTCGACCAGGCATCCGGCGATGGCCGGCAGATGCCGTCCGCCCAGGGCAGTCAGTTGCCCGGCGTCGAAGCCTAGCGCTGCCACGAGTGTATCGAGGCTGGTGTCACCGTCATACATGCCGGCCAGGAATTGGTTCAAGCCAGTCAGTTGGATTTGCACGTCCATGTCGACTCCTGGAAAGATCTGCGGGATGGCTTCACACAGATGCAGTCATGAGGCTTGATGGGGGTAGGTGCCGAGAACCCGCCATTCCCCTACTCATCCAACTGCACACAGACCTCAATGGGTCTGCCGTCCGTCACGACGTCGATTGGGGTGAAGAGGCCGGCGCATGTCATCGGAATACACCGACCTCGACGTAGTACCAAGTGCGGTGGCGGCGGGTGAAGAACGCGACCATATTCTCCGCCTGGCGCGCATTCAGGGCGCTGGCGCTGCAGCAGCCGTAGTGCGGGATCTCATCGTAGTCTGCCCGCACATCCTGACCATCGTAAGAGAAGCCGAGCTTGCCGTCCTTCTTGAAGAAGTAAAAGGGTCTGCTGTGCATCAATTGAAAACCGAACGCCTCATCGTAGCCATTACGATCATTCAACACTTCGCCATCGCGGCTGACTTGACCGCCGATGGAGTCATGGGTGATGTGGGCTGTCTCCAATACCCAGTGATTGTCGTAGAGCCACAGCCCGCGCAGCGCAGTGACCGGGCTCGCCATGCCGGTGTCGATGCTGTAGATCTCCCGGTCACCGCGCGTGACCGTGACCCAGCCTGTGGAACCGTCGCTGCCGTAGTTCTCGGCAGCTGTGAGCACGTCGGAGCCGGCGGCCGTGCGTATGGCGAAGCGCCCGCCCAGGAACATGGTGATGAGAGGAATGACCTTCGAGCGCTCTGTCGCGTGCCGTGCCAGGATCGCGTCCATCGAGCCATCCACGGGTTGGAAGGTCAGGGGTTCCAGTATCGGAGCTTCACTGAGGGCGTGTTCTTCGACGGTCAGGCCCGCGGGCAGGGGTCGTACGGAGGCCGGATTGCAGGCGTCCGTTAGCAGAAGGCTGGTTGCCAGAACTATCGTCCAAAGGAGTCTCCCGGGAGTCATAGATCACCCCTCGAACGGCGGGAAGATGTTGTCGAAGACCTCCGGGCAGTACTGGTGCACCATCTCGGTTGAGAGCGAGTTGGTCTTGCAAATGGCGGCGAACAGGTCTGCGGAGGGCCGCTTCGTGCGTTTCTGCGTTTGCGTATCGAGCGCCCAAAGGCCAAAACGCTGCGTCCAGCCGCGCTCCCACACGAAGTTGTCAACCAGCGTCCAGTGGAAGTAGCCCTTGATCTGCCAGTTGAAGTTCACGGCGCGCCAGATCTGATGCAGGTGCTGCGCCAGATAGCGTCGCCGCACCGCGTCCTCCGAGCTATCGATGCCATTCTCGGTGATCAGGATGGGTAGGTCCGGGTACGTGCGCACCACCCAGTGGATCGCAGCGTAGAAGCCCTGCGGAATATTGGCGATCATGCCGCTCTGGCTTAGGTCGGCATCCCTGGGATAGTGGGTGCGGGTGAAGAGCTCCTTCGGGCGCAGAGGATCGAACGAGACGGTGTCGGAGCTGTAGTAATTGAGTCCGAAGTAGTCCTGCGTGCCTTTGACCTCGGGCATGCGAATGCGGCCGAGCGGCGTGCGCATCACGCCGGAGCTGACGGCAGTGGGGAAGGCCAGGTTGACAGCCAGATCACGGTAGTGTGTCATCATTGAATCCAGCGCGCACCAGCGCCGGCGCGGCAGGGCAGGACGGTAATGCAGCGCGTACCCGACGCGCGCTGCGGGCTGTATTTCATGGATTGTCCGATACGCCGCGGCATGCGCGCGCGCCATGTTGGCCTGCACGCGGACCGCCGCCGCAAGCCCGCCGCCTCCCGGAGGCATAGCGCCGGTAACGTAGCCCAGGCCGGCATACGTGTTCGGCTCATTGATCGTGCACCACAGGCCGCAGTACTCTTTGAGCGCCTCCACCGTCTTACGCACAAACCGGTCGAAGTGGCTGATTGCCGTTACGCTCTCCCAGCCGCCAACTTCTTCCAGCCACAACGGATGGGTGAAATGATGCAGGGTGACCATGGCCGTCATGCCGCGCTGCCGCAGGCCGCGCAGCATCGTGCGGTATCGCTCGAGGGCATCCTCATCCCATTGCTCGGGCGTGGGCTGGATGCGGCTCCATTCGACTGACAGGCGGTGGGTCTTCTGTCCGGTCTCGGCGGCGCGGTCGAAATCCTCGTGCCAGCGTCCGCTCCACCAGTCGCAGGCCAAGCCTGAGGCCCCCTGGGTTCGACCAGCTTGCTCCCACGCATGCCACTGGTTGTTCGTGTTGCCGCCCTCCACCTGGTGCGCGGCGGTGGCCGTGCCCCACAGGAAACCGCGCGGGAAATGGTATGTTGCCTCAATCATGGGGCCTATGAATGCAACACGGATGGCACTGACATTGCGGAATGATCGCGGACTGTGGTGGGTCTCAACCGCGTGCCTTCGTGATACCCGCGGTACCGGTGCACGGATTGCCGGTTCGGCACCATCCTCTTCACTTGCCGAAGGAATCGATGGCGATGTCCGCGCTTTCGTACATCGGGATGCTGACCAGCAGGCCGGTGATGCTGAGCACCTCGTAGACCTGCGGCGAGGCATTGCACAGCTTGAGGCGGCCGATGACTGTTTCGTCCTTGGGCGCCATGATGCCGAAGCACTTCTGGATGCCGCGGATGCCGGCGCTGGTGATGGTGCTCACGCCGCCCAGGTCCAGAAGCATGTATTCCGCGCCTTCGGTCCTGGCCTTCTGAACGGCTTCAACCAGCTTGTCCTCGCCCTGCGCGTCGAGCCAGCCGCTCAGGTGCAGTACGGCAACATTGGGCTTGCTTTCGGGGATTTCCTTGCTGAGTTCAAATTCCACGCTCATCGGCGACTCCATTTCCTGACCGCAGGTTGAGAAACACAAAGCACACGAAGAACGAAAAGCCAGTACGCCCACCAATGATGCTGGTAGGCGCCTGCCACCGCGATTCTAACGGCTATTCGGTTTTGGCACGCTGCTGCCGCGCGAGGTAGGCCAGGTAGAGGGCCACCGAGCCGGCCACGGCGGCGTTGAGAGATTCGATGTTGCCGCGCATGGGGAGCTGAAGCACGATATCGCACTTCTTGCGTGTAAGGTCGTGCAGGCCCTCACCCTCCGAGCCGACGACCAGTCCCAGGGCGCCGCCCAGGTGTCGTTCTGAATCAGCCCGCAAGATCGCGCCCTGCTGATCTAGACCCACGATCCATACGCCGTCCTGTTTCAACCTCTCAATGGCCTGCGAGAGGTTCGATGGCGCGATCAGCAGGTGTTCACTGGCGCCTGCGGAGGCGTTGACCACCGCGGGCGTGACCTCGACCGTGCGGGCCAGCGGGATGATGACGCCGTGGACGCCGGTCGCCTCCGCGGTACGCAGTAGGCTGCCAAAGTTCTGCGGATCCTGGAGCGCATCCAGGATGAGCACGAATGGCTGCTCGCGCTGCTGGTGCGCCCGCTCGAGAATGTCGGCCAGATCGCAATATGGGTAGTGGCTGGCCTCGAGGGCGACCCCCTGGTGATTCACTTCGCCCGCGGGGAGCTTGAGGCGCGGGGTGCCAGTCACGGGCACATTGCGCGAGGCGGCCAGCTCCAATATCTGTTGGATGCGTCCCGCCTCCTTCACGGTGTCTGCGACCTGCAGGCTGAAGAGCTGGCGGCGCGCGGCTCTGAGTGTCTCGTGGACCGCGTTGCGGCCGTAGAGGAGTTCGCGCATGAGGCGATTGTACACTGGCGGCGGGGGGAGGGTGAATTCACCGCGGATGAATGCGAATGGACGAAGGAGGCAAGCTGAAAGAGGAGAGAAGGAGGGAAACGAGAGCGGAGGCTATGTGCTTGAGGCGAGATACTTCTCGACCGAGTTCAGTTCCACCTGCCAGATGGCCCACGCAACGTAGGGTTTGAATCCGAGCGCCCGGTTGATCTTGAGCATGGGCGCATTGGAGTCGGCGTTTCCGGCCCGGATCACTATTACCTGGGGGCGCTCGCGTAGGACCTTGGTCAGCATGGAGGCTTTCAACCATCGCCCGAGGCCACGGTTGCGGTATTCAGGCATCACCCCGGTGAAGCCTTGCCAAAGGATGGCGGGACGGTTCGGATTCCAGAAGACCTCGGTTATGGCCGCGAGGCGGTCATCTTTTCGGTTCATGAGGCACAGCGTCCAACGCTGATCCCCGCCCGCGCGCTGCACGTCGTCGAATTGTCGCACTGTATCGGCTGTGTAGTTGATGTCTTCCAGTTCGAGCGTGCCGCGCGGTTGATCGTTCGCAACCTCCTGCAGAAGATCCGCCATGTTCTGAAGGCGATCTTCCGGGTAAGGACCGTCCCACAGGCCCACAGCGAACTCGGCTGAGAGACCGCCTGCCCGTTCCATCCAGCGCTGAACCAGGCCGCGGTCCAATTCCGCAAGCCGCAGCTGATTCACGGGTTCATCCAGACCCTTTCGCCCACCGATTCGCACCAGGAATTCACCGCCCGCGGGCACGCGGTCATTGCACTCCGCCGCGAGCAGTCGCCGCGCATGGCTGCGGGCATGGTCCGTGATCAGGCACAGCAGTCTTCGTCCAAGTCCCTGCCGGCGGAATCCGGGTAGCACCTCGACCCGGACGTCTATGAGATGCGGATTGTCGCCGGTCTGGTAAATGTCGGCCTGCCCGAAACCGAGGATGCGTTCCCCCGGGCCGTCCCAGGCTGCCCAGGTCGCCTCCTGAATGAGCGCGGGCATGGCCTGCCAGCGGTGCGTGTCCTCATCGCAGGGAAACGGCGGATCATCCGGCAGGACCTCGCGGCGCAGGATGTTCTTGAATGCGTTGAGGCGCGCGTACTCCTCAGGGCTGGCCGCGCGCAGGTTGAACGGGCGGATCTCGTAGGCTGGAAGCGTCATCTTCGATTCCCCGGTTGATTCTAGCCGAATACCGAGAGTGAGTGCTCGCCAGGGAAGGATCTACCACAGATGAACACAGGAGGGAAAGATGCAACGGGACTGAAGGCCCTGGCAGGGCGATGTGGATCGCCATTTCGGTCGAATTGGGGCCTGGGACAAGATCCGTGGCGCTGACGAGCTCGAGAAATTCCTGCTCGCCAAGCCAATTGCGGCGCTTCACGACCTCAGCGTGCATCAATGCGATGTGCGCTGCAGGTCCCCCGAACGCGGTCAGTCCCAACATGAGGAAGAGGGCCGCGACCTCAATCACGCCTCGCCTGCGCCCCGATTTGTGATAGAGAGCGCTGCTGTCGGATCCATGCCGGGCAGATGGTTCAGAGCGTGCGGTGGGCCGAGTCGTTCCGTGATACAGTCCGCGCGGAGGACAACATGGACTTCTTCGAGGTGGTCAGGGAACGGCGCTCGATCCGCGCCTTCACGAGTGCGCCGGTCCAGGAGGATGCACTGCGGCACATCCTCGAAACGATCAATCGGGCGCCCTCGGCGGGTAACCTACAGGCGTATGAGCTCTATCTGGTACGCGACGACGAACGGAGGGCCGCTCTTGTGAGGGCCGCGGGCGGCCAGGAGTTCCTGGCTCAAGCGCCCATCGTGCTGGTGTTCTGTACGCACGGGGCACGGGCGCAGTCCAGATACGGTCAGCGCGGCACGGAGCTGTACGCGCTGCAAGATGCCACCATCGCGTGCACGTATGGCATGCTGGCCGCTACCGCGCTGGGACTATCCAGTGTGTGGGTGGGGGCGTTCGATGAGCAGGCGGTCGCAAAGATCCTTGACGTACCTGCCGGACAGCGGCCGTTGGCGATCCTGCCGATCGGCTTCGCCGGGGAGTCGCCGCACGCCCCTGCGCGACGAGGACTTGGAGACTTGGTGCACGAGCTGAAGTAGCAGGCGCCGCCTTACTTATTGAGCTGGGCCGCAGAAACGATCAGGCCCGGAGGCGCATCAGGACAAGGCCGATAGGTATCTGCCAGATGACGAAGGCCAGCGGCCAGGCTATGAGGATCGCCTGCTCGCCATAGGTACAAATGAAGACAAAGAGCAGGCCCGCCGCGGCTCCAACAAGGGCGGGCAATCCGCTTCCTAGGAGCGCCCTGGGCGGATGCGGGGAGCCGGCAAGTACCAGGTTGGCCGTGACGGCCAAGCCGAATCCGCCAGCCATGCCGGCGACCAGGCCAGCCGGCCAGACCCATACTATGGCGGCGAACTGATCCCCTCTGGCAATGGACAGGATCAGATAGAAGAGCAGCCCGGCGATCAAGTAGACCGCCCCCGCGGCGGCGCCATAGTGGGCAACTTGGCGAGGCCCACCGGCTGGCGAGGCCCGACGCGTGGCGAAAGCGAACAGCAGGCCAAACACCACGCCCGGCAGCCAGTTGACCCAATGCAGCCAGATGGTCCACGCAGCTGGATCGTCGAACAGGGACTCCAGTGGGGCGATCTGGCATCCAGATTCCGCGCGCTGACACTGGGCCGCGGTCAGCAGCCCGCAAAGGATGCCTGAAGCGGCGCAGAAGATCACTGTCCGCAAAGTTCGGGATCGCATGTCAACCTCCTGAGGCTAGTGTGTGGTCGGGAAAGCGCCGTTCGGCGCGCTCAGTCTGCACGGGATACTTGCCTGCGGCGTCCATGATCACCGGCCCGTGACCGGAGCACAGGATGCGTGCACCGAGGGTAGCCTGCTTCCGGACAGCTTCCTTCGCCATGGCCTCATCCCAGGTGAAGATCGGGCGCGAACCGTGGATGCCCTGCTCATCGGTCACCATTGAGTCGCCGCAGAACAGGATGCCCGCCGACGGGGCGAAGAGGGAAATGTGGCCCGGGGAATGACCGGCGGTATCGATTACCCTGAGCCCGCCCAGGACCTCCGGCAGGACCTGGCCAGGCGTCAATGTCTCGTCCACGCGGAACGGCCGGGGCTTCAGGAACAGGCGCGTCAACTTGCGGATCAGCGGCGTTGATGCGGGCAGCGGGGTGGGTCGTGAGGGTCTGCCAGCAGCCATGGCGCCCGCCTCGATCCTGCTGGCGCAGGTGCGCGCCCCCGAGGCCCTGTGCAGCGCCGCCAGGCCGTCGAGGTCAACAATGACGTATGTATTCGCGGCGATTTCGGGGACAACGAATACGTTGTCAGTGATCTTCATGGCTCAGGCGCGGTCTCACGGAGCCTTCGGCAGAGGGGCTTGTATGCTGGCGGTCCAGATGAAACTGGTCAACACGACAGCCAGGACCCCGCACATGATGAGTAGAATGGGAACTGCGGCGAGCAGGCTGAGGCTGAAGGATAGGCGACTGCGCCGTCTGCGATAGGCGACCCATCCGCCGCCGACCCCGGCTATGAGCAGGGCAACAAATCCAGCGCCGAAAGCCCAGACGGCGACCATGAAACCCAGGACGGAGTCTGCCGAGGCGCTTGGATCATCGGCAGCAAACGCAGACATATACGTCCCGAAGAGGGTCGCGGGGATGGCGGCAACCAGGGCGATTGCCGCGATGATGGTGACGGCAATCAGCCAGACGCGCAGGCGCCTGGAGGCGGGCCGTGTAGTCAGAGGGGTATCGGTGGGTGGCATTCTCGTCTCCGTGGAAGTTGGTTGGGGGGCGCGGCATGATTTGAAGTTCAGAAAGGCCGGCTCGCAGGTCTGGCAATCATGGCTGTGCAATGAAGTAGGTGAAGGTGGCGATCAGCAGCAAGATCGGCGTGGCTGCCAGCAGGCTCAATCCAAGGGCCAGGCGGTTGCGCCGCTTGAGGTAGGTGCTCCATCACATGCTCCTCCTTTGGGTGCGTTGGGTGCCTGGCACCTCGACGTATTGCCTGGGTCGAGGCTGCGCTGCACGCGCGGGCGTTTGGTCCAAGCCAGACTCATCTCCCGGATCAGTGCTGCGAAAGCGGGATCGGCGCGGATGCCTTCGAAGCGCGGCTCAACGCTCGACCATACGAGCGATGATGAATGCCGATCAGCTGCCTAGTTTGGATCAGTGATTCGATATGGTATTGTGAAGATCTCCTTCTGTCCGAAGGCAAGCTCGCGCACGCGGACGGTATAGGGATGTTCGCCGACAAAGTCGAATTGGTAGTCTGGCACCCCGTTTCTGTGGATGATCGAGAAGTACTTTACACTGCCGATGGGCGTGAGATGGGCCTCTCCCATGCGCCCGGCGAAGCAGTTGCCGCTGTTCGAGCAATACACGAAGAACTTGCCATTGGGGCCTACGAGCGCCGCTCCGCTTTCCAGGGGACCGACTTCCCAGGGGGCCCCGTGGGTGCACATCTGAAGGTAGTCGCCTTTGTCAGTGTGACGCACCTCGATCTCGGCGAATGAGCAAAGGGCCGGTGCACGGGGCGTCCCTGTCCAGGAAGTCGCTGCGGCGGCGGGTACGGATGTGGAAGCCGCTCTAGAGGGTTGCCAGACGGGATCCACACCATCCGCCAGCGGGTAGGACTGCCGCGAGATCGTATTTATCACCTGCATGGAGGGACGATTCAAGCCGTTGGGCCCTGCGAGGAAGTCGGCAACGATCCATTGTCCATCGGGCGACCAGGACGTAGGACGGCCCGGTTCCAGGAGGCGGAACTCACCGGATTCAACCGCCAGGACCGCGATCGTCTGCTGTAGATTGTCCGGGTCGGCGCTTCCCGAGGATCCGGCTAGGCTGAGGTGCCTGCTATCTGGCGACCACGGACCGAGGGTGGCAAAACGCAGCTCGGTGGGCAAGTGGATTTCCCGGATTAGCCGGCCGTTCTCGTCGTAGAAGCGGACCGCCGCAGGCTTGCCGGAGTCTTCGTGGCGCTGCCTGCAGGCGATTGTTGATCCGACGGGCGACCAATAGCAGGAACCGCCCAGATAGTCGCCGCCGGGGACCAATGCTTCGAATGTGCCGCTACCCAGTTCAGTCAACTCGACGTTCCCGGATCCGCGGGAGACGAGCACATGACTGCCGTCGGGAGACCAGAGGGGTTCGAAGACGGCGGCAAACTCAGCCGTGGATGGGACGATCAATCCTGGGTCGCCGCCTTCCACGCCGATCACCCACAGTCCGGTGTTGCGTGGACCAAGGGTATCCGGCCTGGGATTGACGGCGGCATCATAGATGATCTGTTTGGCGTTGGGCGACCAGTCGAATCCACCACCCGAATCGTTGACCAGCAGAGTGGCCGTCCCGGTCTCAAGCTCAACGATATAGATGCCGGTGCCCCGCGAGAACGCCAGCATCCGTCCGTCAGGCGACCACTTGATGACGAATTTGCCATCGGAGGAAGTGCCCTGAGCACTGGGCGGGTTGCTCGTGATCTGCTTCAAGTCGCTGCCATTTGCATGAATGAGCCAGACGTTGTTGTCCTTGGCGAACGCGATCCATTCATCGGCCGACAGCATGCTTGGGGTCGGGGTGGCGGATGCAGCGGGCGTGGGCGCGGCCAGGGTACTTGTCAACGTGGGAGGCCGTGGGATGCCAGGAAGTACATTGCAGCCTGTTGTCACGAGCAGAAGAAGGGTCAGGCAAACGGTCGCGTAGCGATTCCTTGCTGTGGACATCAGGAGTACTTTCGCAAGTGCGTCTCTCTCATACCACGATCTTCTGTGATCCGCGGTGCTCCGATGCGAGCAGGACGGCTCCGAGTAGCGGGATTTGTGCGTCTGCATTTGGTGAGGGTGCCCCAGCGGGCAGAGGGGTGTGATCCGCGGGCTACACCAGCCCTAGCTGCCCAATCAGTGCCGCGAAATCAGGATCGGAGCGGATCCAGTCGAAGCGCGGCTCAACATTGGACCATACGAGCCAAGACGAGCGCTCGTCGAACGCCTTGCGCATCCAGGCCATGACCTGGTCGCGGTCGCGTAGGCCGTTGTAGATGACGGCGATCCAGTAGGACGGCACGTACTGGCTGGCGAGGCGGCCTTTGAGCTTCTCGAGGACCTTGAGCGCATCCTCCCGGCGACCGGCAGAGGCAAGCCCGTGGCCCTGCATGGCGAGCGCAACTGTGCTCTCCCCCGAAAGGCTGACGGCTATCTCCAGTTCGGCCAGGGCTTCGGCGTACATGCCCTTTTCCAGGTACGGCCGGCCGAACCACAAATGCGTGGCCATGAAGCCCGGGTCGAGGTCCACAGCGCGCCGGTACCGCTCAATGGCGCGATCGTATTGACGCGCCAGGTAGTACACGTGACCGACACCCGTGTTGATGGCCAGCGAAAGCGGGTCGAGTGCCTGGGCCTCTTCAATCTGCGCGATGGACTCATCGAAGCGGCCCATGGCCTTGAGTAGATCGGCGTAGAAATGATGCGCCGGGGCATAGCCAGGATTGATCTCGATGGCGCGCCTCAGTTCGGCCTCCGCGGCGGTCCAGTCCCAGTCATACTGGAACTTGATCAAGCCGAGCGATGTGTGAGCGTCCACCAAGTCGGCATCCAGGGCCAGGGCGCTGGCGACGGCCTCACGCGCCCTCGGGAACGCCTCTCTGGGCGGCATGAACTCCAGCAGGGCCAGCACCGCATAGGCGTCCGCCAAGCCCGTGTAAGCCCTGGCGTAGTTTGCATCGAATCGGAGTGAGTCCTCGAAGAACTTGATCGCTTGACGCAGGTCGGGCTCGGTGCGCTTGTTCCAGAGCTGGCGGCCCCGCAGGTAGTTGATGTAGGACTTGGTGCTGCGGGTCGTGGTCGTCGACTTGACCGGCGGCCGCTCCGCCAGCACGTGCTCGCGCAGCGCCTCGGTGACTTTCCCTGAAATGTCGCTCTGGATGGCAAAGACATCGTGCAGTTCGCGGTCGTAGGTCTGCGACCAGCGCGGTTCTTCGCTGGCTACATCGATCAGCTGGACGGAGATGCGGATCTTGCTGCCGGATTTGCGCACGCTGCCTTCGAGCAGTGTGCCCACGTTCAGCTCGCGGCCGATCTCGGAAACCGGCTTGTGCGCGCCTTTGTATCTCATCACCGAGGTGCGCGCGATGACATGCAAGCCGCGCGTCTGCGAGACGGCGGCGATGAGCTCCTCGGTCATGCCGTCGGCGAAGAACTCATCGGCCTGGTCCTGACTGATATTGATGAAGGGCAGGATGCCTACTCTGCCCCTGGAGGCCGACGGCCTCGCCGGCGCGGCGTGCCCGAAACCCACCAGACGGAATACCTCCATGGGTATGTCGACATTCTTGAGTGCCGGCGCGCCGATCGACTCGAAGGTATGGCTGATCTTATTTGCGACGCTGCTATGGACTATGGCGGTTACGCACAGCCCACCCGGCGGCGCAAGCGGCTCGATGCGCGAGGCGATATTGACCGCGTCGCCTGCCACGTCACCGCCCATGTGCAGGACATCGCCGAGATGGATTCCGATGCGGAGCAGGGCGCGCTTATCTTCTGGCCGTCAGGCATTGAGCTCCTCAAGCGCGACCTGGATCTCAACGGCAGATTTGACGGCCGCCAGGCAAGCGGCGAATTCGACCAGGAAGCCATCGCCGATGGTCTTGATCTCGCGACCGTTATGACTGGCGATGCAGGATCGGATGATCGCGCGGTGTTCCTCAAGCAACTGCAGCGCCAACGTCTCGTCTCGTTGGCTAAGCGCGGTAAAACCGACCATGTCGGTGAACATGATGGCTGCTAGGCGGCGCTCTCATCTGTGTTGGTCGTCGGCGGTCATTTTGTGGTGACGCGAATGGTTGATTGTACTCGGCCGTAGGACGCGGCCATGATATGGGGGTGCTTCCGAATCGCCCCCCAGCCCGTTCCGGACCATCGCCGGCGGCACCCTCCCCTTTTCCTGTTAAGACGGGGGCCGGGGCGGGGCTTCTTAGGCCACCTTGCGGCGCTCTCCTATGAGTTGATCGTGTATGCTGATGAGCCGTGTTTCTGGGAATGTTCTTTGCGCCCGCGTTCGCCCTCGCGCAGCCGGGATCTTGACCCCCCACGGTTGGGCACTAGGTCCGACTTTGCGTTACCAGTGGGTGTCCACGTGAAGTCGGCTGGCATCCAGGTGCCGGGGGTCGGCGGCCCGGTAGACCGGCAGTGTCGCCAGCAGAGGCAGTATCGACAGCAGCAGTCGCGGCTCCTCACGGATCTCTCCGGCGGCCAGCAGCAGGGCGCAGGAGATCGTGAACAGGAGAGTCAGATTATCCGTCTGCGCAAGCAGTGTCGGTATCCGGCGGGGATGCACGCATGCATCCACCACCAGCAGGCCCGCGCACAGGAGGAACAGACTCGAAAGCAATCTCACGATAATGGCATAGACGCCAAACCATCGCGACTCAGGAACAAAGCCGCCGAACTCGGTGCTTCCTGCCAGCAACTGCGCGAGGCGGTCACTGGCGAAGAGCAGGCTGTCGATTGGGTGCGCGAGCCAGTATTGCAGCTGCGCCTGCTGTGCCCGCCGGCTGTTTTCCCCATGCTCCGCGGTGTTGAGATTCGCCCACCTTCCCGGTGCCAGCGGCGCGTAGTCCGGCTCCTCGATCAGCGTCACCGCCGGTATCTGGGGCCACACCCTTGCGACATTGAAACCCACGTTGTTGGAGAAAGCGATCTGCCCGTGGGCTGCAAGCAAATACGCATGCCATCCGCCGGAGATCAGGAGTATCGGCAGTATGAATGGCAGGAGTTGTCGCTTCCCAACGCCGCGCGCGAGCGCCAGTAGTGCGCCGGCCACCAGCAACGGCAGGAGATAGATCAGGAAGGGACGGGTGAGCTCGGTCATAGACAGGAAGAATCCAGCCATGCTTGGCATCAGGAAGCGATTGCCCGTGCGGCAAGCCCGTCCTAGGGCGAGAAGGAAAAGCAGGAAGAAGAGGGGGAAGAAGAGATCATAGTTCTGAGGGTTGCCGGGGTGGACCTTGGTGGTCACATGTAGGAACAGCAGGGCCACGAGGAATGCCACCACCGAGCGCTGGATCGATGTGCGCGCTAGCCAGATAACCGCGGCATAGCTGCCTACGAGGGCCGCGCGATAGGCATAACGCGTGATCAGTACCGGCGTACCGAAGAGCTTGATGCTGATGATTTCTGCCAGGCCGACGACTGGCGGAATCGAGATCTTCAGGTTCATGAAGAAGTCGCTGATGGAGGACCATGAAGCGTGGACGAAGTCGACGGGATCGTAGATGTACATCCAGGTGAGGGCCGAGGCCGACTCGCTGGCTCGTACCAGGTAGGAGCCCACGCCTATGAACGCGAGCGTGAGCCCGAGGGGAATGTATCGTCCAGCGTCTCTGACTCTTGCTTGCATGCGTACCTCGCCCACAGGGAGGCAGGAATCATTCGTGCTTGTCGATCCTTCAGCGACGGAACGGAGGGTGCATTCTTTGGGAAGGGTGGGTCATTAATTGTACCCCGCCGCAGGTTCAACACAGACTGATCGCGGAGCTTGAGGAGCAGTCACACCGTCGCGGATCGATCGCCAAGACGCGGGGCGCGGGCCGATGAACCGGGGGCGAGCGAAGAGGCGATTGAGCTCAGTGCTCCAGCACCAGGAAATTGGCGAGGATATCCCATCGCCATCCACCGGTGACGCGCAGCTTCACATCGTGCTCTGCGAGTATCCGCTGCACATGCTGCCTCGATCCGCCGAGCGGACCTCCGAGGGGCGAGCAGTGCAGCTGGCGCGCGTAGCGCCAAGCCCGGAGCCACGTGCGCTGCTCCAGTGGCAAGCTGTCATACGCGACGCCGATCACTTCGAAGCCCAGAAAATTGATCGGCACGATGATGAAGGCCTTGCCGCCGACTTTGAGCACGCGCCGGATCTCGCGCAGCACCACACCCGTATCGGCGACATGCTCGAAGGCGTGCTGGCTGAAGATCAGGTCCAGTGCGGCATCGGCGAACGGCAGCTTCTCGGCTTGGGCTTGCAGCACGGGCGATCCGCGGGCAACGGCGTGAGAGAGGGCGATGGCGTTGGTGTCGAGCCCGAGGGCAGCGACGCCCAGGGTCTGCTCGACCTGGCGCAGGAAAGCCCCTGTGTTGCAGCCGATATCCAGAAGGCGCGGCCTGTCCCCGTTGGTAGAGGCCACGGCGGACATGTGCGCGGCGCCGGCGCGCAACAGGGCCGGGCCGTGATTGGCGATCAGGCACCGCCCGTAGTCTTCATCGATCATCTCGGCATAGCGTTGATCGTAGATGGCCGGAGCCATGGGGCTCTGCCTCCTCCCGTCCAATTTGTCAGACGTCCGTCGGCATTGGTGAGCTGGCGGATCAGTGCTGGTGGGCGGCCACTGCACTTGCGGCGCCGGGCCGCTCATCCGTTCCTTTGGCGACGGTGGAAAGTTGATTGTACTGGATGGACTCAGGCGTCGGAGTGCTGCTTGCGACCCATTGTTCGAATTATGGCAGCCAGGATTATCAGCGACGCCGCCAGGCTCAAGGCAACGAACCAGGGATAGCCGAGGCTGGTTCGACCCTCCAGAAGCCGCCCGGCAAAGAGAGGCAGGGTGGCGGCGCCGATGCTGCCCATGGCTACCAGCAGGCTGACTGCCTTGCCCCTGCTGGCAGTGAAGGCCGCGGTCGCCAGTGCAACCGTCGTGGGGTAGACCGTTCCATAGGAGAATGCGATCCATACCAGGCACAGAATGGTGGGGACGACGGTCCCGTGGCTTGCGAGCAGTCCGAGGCTTCCAAGCAGGCTGCCGCCCAACGCCGCGGTGAGCAGTCGAACGCGTGTGAGCCTTGAGCTCGCGGCGGCACCGACCAGCCTTCCGAGCGCAAGCGCCGCCCAGTATGCTGCAGTGATCCAGGCGCCGTGCTGCGCATTCAGCCGAGCGCTGACATTCATATATGCGGAGATCCAACTGCCCAGACCAAACTCAACGCCGACGTAGACGAGCATCAACCCGCCCATCAACCAAAGCAGCGGAGAGAGATACACCTTGAGCCCGGACGATGTCACTTGGCCCGGCTGAGCCGATTTGGGTTTTCGGTCGCCACGGAGGAGTGCTGCATTGGCCAGCGCCAGCAGCAAGAACAGGCCGGCCACGCTCCGGTGCACCAGCAACCCCGATCCGGCCAGCGCGATTGCGAGCCCGATCAAGGCCGGACCGATGAAGGCGCCCAGGCCAAAGAAAAAGTGCAGCAGGTTAAGCGCCGACGTGTTGTTCCCGGGGGCGGCGTCAGCAACCACCAGGTTGGCCCCCATGTCCACGCCGCCCTGCCCCAGGCCGGCGATCAACGCCAGAAGCAACATCACAGGCAGCGCCTGTGCATATGTGAATCCGATGATGCCTGCACACAGAATGACAAGCGAAACAACCAGAATGGGCTTGCGACCAAGGCGGTCAGTGAGCGGGCCGGCGACAACCTGGGCAATCACCGATCCTAGAAAAAGGAATGTGAGCACACCGCCGATGGCGGAAAGTGAGGCTGCAGTCTGTTGGGCGAGCTCACCGAGGACCGGGCCGATGCCGGCCGTGAACATGCCAATGAGGAGGTAGGTCAAGTAGGACAGGACCAGGATCACTGTGGGAGAAGTGGGCTTCATGACAAGATTCCTGTTGGCAGTTGGGGCTGGCATTCGTCCGGCGCTGCGGGTATCCCCCTCGTCGCGGAACCAGGGTGCGGCGCCCCGCCGAATCCATGACCGATTGCAGTGCGTGCGCAGAAGCGTGCTCAAAGACAAGGGCCAGGGAGGTCCGAATGGCCTCCGAGGCCCAATGGCAGGACAAACGGCGTTCTAATGCCAGGCCCCGAGGATGGCGCCGAACAGTAGGAAGTTGACCAGGTGATTCCCGGCCTCGATGGCCCAGATCTTGAGGCCATGGCCGGCAAAGAGCTTGTTGACCAGGTACGTGGGCGCGATGAAGCCCAGCCAGAGCATGAATCCCGTGCCGGCGCCGGAGGCCGCCGTAGCACCAGCCGACATCAGTCCGCCCATGGCATTGACCATAAAAGCCATGGCGGTGGCTTGGACGAAGGCGGCCAGGGCGGTCAGGGCCCAGGTCAGGCCCATGGGTCCACTGCTGGGATTTCCCGCCTTGCCGATGCCCTTCCACCAGGTGTTGAAGAACACCTTTGGACTGTACCAGATAGACCCGACAGCGAAACTTACGAGTACGCAAATGATGACTGCCAACCAATTGATCGAACCAAAGTTCATGTGTGCCTCCTTTGGCCAGTGCGGGCAATTCTACACTGGAACTCGAAAATTTGTTCTAGGCTCCGGCAAGTCCCAAAGCACGGTTACCCTGGCGGTAATTACTGCGAGGTTCGGCTTCCCGCCGTCCACCGCACAGTCAGATCGGCATTCATGTGGCGAACAGACGCGCGAAGCCCGGATAGGGCCGCAGCCCGATAACCTCGAACTCGATCAACCCCGATTTAGCCAGCGGCAGCTGAGCCAATATCTCTCGCGCCTGACGCGTGCTCTCGGCCTCGAGGATGATCACCGCCTGCGATCGGTCATCGCGGAAATGGATCTCGCGGATGGTCCCCGCCCGGACAAGGTCCCACACCGCGCGCGCCTCGGCCTGCAAGTGAGGCCCGAAATCGGCACTCGAGGTGCCTGGCAGTTCCTTCTCAAGGGCAAGGATCTTCATCTTCTACTCCGCTTCCTGCCGCGGCGAGGCTTCGCCTGAGGTGCCGGCCGCCTTGGGACCAGCATCGGCGTCCGGGACTTGTATGCCCGGTACAGTTCTCCGAAGCGGATCTCCAGCTCGCGCTCCTCGAACAGCCTTACGAACGTGAGCAACGCGGGTATCACCAGGAGGCATACCCAGAGGACGAAGAACGCGGACTGAAAGTAGATCCCGAGCGCCAGCAGGAAGACGAGGGCGGCCAGGACCATGGGATTGCGGGTCCAGGCATAGAGCCAGTCCACCGCCAGCCTGCGGCTGAGGGCGATGGCAAAGGGCGCGCCCAATCCCCGCACCGCCAGGTTCATCACGGCCAGCGCGGCCGCGAGGCCGGTGATGATGACTAGGAGCAGGCCTACTTCGCCGGGAATGAGGATCAGCCAGCCGCGCCAGCTCTCGGATGTGGTGACAGCCCGGATGATGGCCGCGCCAAACAGGATCATCAAAACGGCATGCAGGAAGGTGGTGATCCAGGCGGCGCGCTCCGAGGTCGGATCGCGGTCGAGCACCATTCTCCCGATCCAAACGATAGGGAAAATGAGCGCCACGGCGCCGAAAATGACCATCAGGTTGGCGGCGTTCGAGAAGGGCTGCTGGAGCACCCACATCCAGGCCAGGAAGACGCACGCGAACAACGCGACCCTCAGGAGCAATCCGGGCATGTTCTTCATGGGACGCCTCCTCTTCTTTCACCGGTCCGATGTCTCGCCCGCTGCAGTGCCCGTCTGCCATTGAGGTCAGACTTGCTCAGCTTCTCGTCACTCGCTGACGTCCAATCGCGGCCACTTTCCGCCTGTTTCGACTTCACTTCCTGGGCACCCCCAACCACCTGGGAGTCCGGTTCATGTATTCACGATAGCGATCACCGTACAGATCACAGCAGCCTCGTTCCTCCGAAACCACATAGATAGCGAAAAGGACTATGACCGCGGCAGAGAGCAGCAGGAACAGCCCTGAGGCTGCGGCGATACCCGCTCCAATAAAAGTGAACCAACTGAAGAACACCATGGGATGTCTTGAATAGCGGTAGAGTCCTGTGACGAACGGCTGCCCGGGCGTGGTGGTGGCGATGTTCCCGACCGCTATCAAGAACATGACCAGCCCAAATAGATACACGGCAATCCCCATGCCGAACCATACCGTACCCAACTTCAGAGGCAGGAATATGGAATAGAGCAGCAGAATGACGCTCAACACATTGGCGGAAATGAAGGCCAGCCGCTCGGTTCTCCCGCTGAACGGCGTATCTGCCATCTTCTTGAAGATGCCCCCTGTCCCAACGAGTCTATCGATCAGCAGCATAAGAACAGGGTGCAGCGGGTAGTAGAGCATCAGTATCCAGGCATTCCACAGACCAACTTCGAAGGGCGGTAGAAGTGACATCGTTCTGCTCCATGCTCATTGCGGTTCGTTGCACTGCCCAGCGCCGTTATCAGCCGCCGGACGGGAAAGCCTTGGATTTGGGAAGAAGCCTGCTGCCGTTCGGCTGGATGGAGCTGTACGGCCGGTCTGCCGATCACAAGGCGTCACCACGCTGTCGGTGGTCGCGGGCAGGATCGAGTGGTGCCATCTCCCGGCCATGACACAGACGTTGGCTACCTCCGCGAAACGGTGCCGCACTAACCCTGCACACAACAAGCTGTTTCACCGGCAATTCAGGTACCCCACCCCCATTTCTTTCCGATGAACGCAATCGAGCGAAGTGCGCAAGCCTCTTAATCAGTATACAGCGCAGGATAGAGAGATTCAATCCCCGGCCGTTTGCCGGTTCGGCGGGCGTAGAGCGCGGTTGCGCGGTGAACGCGCATGGATCAACAGCGCACAGAGCGATCGCTGGCCGGCTACATCCGTGGAGTGCGCTCTGGTCAGGACACGTGCGCGAGGATCATTTCCGCCCGTAGGCCGCCCAGTGAGAATTCGGCTGCCTCCATGACGCGAAACCCGGCATGCTCGAGGGATCGCTGCACAAAGATCGGTCGGCAATCTGCGTACTGAGGGAGTATCTCGTGCAACCATTCGTAGAGGCGCGTCATGAGGTTCGATCCGCCTGCTTTCGAAAGACCCAGAACACAGATGCGACCGTCGCGTCGAAGCGTGCGCATGCATTCAGCCAGGACAAGCGGGATCTCCGGCGTGTCGAACAGTTCCAGTGTGAAGCTGATGAAGACGCAGCCGAAGCAGTCCGCGGGGAATGGCAGACGCAGCGCATCGCCCTGCTGGAGCAAGACGCTTGCGGCCACCCCGGCCTGTTCGACCCGCGCCCGCGCGATATTGAGCATTCCCTTCGAGAGATCGATGCCGTGGACTCTGCCCGATGTGCCGACGCATCGGGCCATGCTCACAACGGAACCGCCCGTGCCAGAGCCGATCTCGAGGACAGCCTCACCCGCCCGCAGGTCCAGCATGCGGATCGCCGCTTCGCAGTGACGTCTCTCGAAGCCGCCGGCCAGCAGGTCATACCAGCGGCTGATGCGATCATAGGCAGCCCTCGCTTGCGGACCGGAGCGGGCCACACGGCTGATGCGCATGGTATGTATATCGATGCTGTCGGATGAAGCCTCGGTAGATCGAGTCCTGCTGTTAGCCCGCGCCCACGGCCTTCAGGACGCGCAGCGCGCGCAGGGTAACCCACTTGTTGGGCTGTTTCTTGGGGCCAAAGTCCACCCACGTCTTGCCCGTGTAGTCGTATTCCAGCGGCCAGCGCCCATCTGCATCCTGCTTCTCGCGGATGAGTTGCAGGGCGCGCGCCAGCCGCCGATCGCGGCCATAGCCCAGCATGACGAGCGCCTCGACGACTTGCAGAAGGTCCGTGACATAGAAGACGGGAAAGCCGAACTTCCACCAGTTGCCGCTGGGGTTCCCGGCCCATCCTGAGGGATAGGTTGCGGCGGCTGGATCCGCGCTGAATAGGAACTCAACTCCGTGATCGATCGCACTTTTGATGACGGGCGTGCGGCGTGCCTTCGGGAGCCGGGCGAGTGCAAGCATCACTTTCGCTCCGCCCCAGGCGCACGGGAGCTTGTTGTTAGGCCCGCATGCAAAGGTCGGACCGCATTTGCCCGCGTAGAAGCGCACGGCCGCGCTGCGGTCTTTGATCGGCGCAATGCCCTCGCCGGTGACCGTGCGCGCCATCCAGTCGAAGGCTTTATCGACCCGCGGATTATCGTATCCCAACTCCAGCATGGCCCAGCACAGATTGCCCTGCAGGCAGTCCGCTGTCCCGGACGGTGCGCCGGAGGCGGTGAATTGCCCGGTGTCCGTCAAGGCGTGCTCCAGCACGTAGGCGCATGCCTTCTGAATGCGCGCATCCTCGCCGGCAGATGCGCCCAGCTGTGCCAGCAAGATGATGGACCAGACTGTGGAGCGGTACTTGGGGTTGTAGCCCGGCCCAGAGGCCGCCCAGTATCCCGCCTGGTTCATTTTCTGCAGCACCGCTGAGATGGGACCAGCCTCATGCGCCTGTTTGCGCGCCAGGCGCAGGTCCGCCGCTTTGGGCGCGGTGACCAGGTCGCGCAAAGCCAGGTAGCGGACGCCGGGGGAGCTGGATTCGAGCAACCAGGGAAGCGGATCAGCGCTAAGTTGTGAGTTACGAGGCATCGTGTGTGTCCTCGCAGGCTGGAGCACGGGGCGTTCTCTCTTCATATTACAGCCGATCGCGAGGGAAATCAACAAGTGGCGCGACGTTCGCTGCGCGGCTGCGCATGGGGAAGACCACCCCGGCCGGAAAGCGCTCAGGGAGAAGGGAAGTTGGTGCCCTACGACCCTTCATAGTCCCTCAGGTCAGGCTGCGCCGCGGCCTTCAGGACGCGCAGGGCGCGCAGGGTAACCCACTTGTTGGGCAGATGCTTCTTGCCGAAGTCCAGCCACATCTTCCCGTTGAGGTAGTCGAATTCCAGTGGCCAGCGTCCCTTGTGATCCTGCTTGTCGCGGATGATCTCCAGCGCGTGCGCCAGTCGCGGATCGCGGCCGTAACCAAGCATCACCAGTGCCTCGACGAGCTGCACCACGTCAGTGACATAGAAGATCGGGAAGCCGAACTTCCACCAATTGCGGCTCGGCTTGTCGCCTTTTCGCGTCGGGTAGGCCGCAGTGGCAGGGTCGACGCCAAACAGAAAATCAACACCGCGGCGAATGGCTCGTTCGATGGCGGGCGTGCGGCGCGCGGCGGGCAGTCTGCCGAGAGCCATCAGCACCTTCACGCCGCCCCAGGCGCAGGGCAGATCGGCGTTCACGCCGCAGGCGAAGGTGGGACCGCACTTGTATGCGTAGTAGCGCCGCGGCGTATCGCCGTCCTCTGCTGGAGCAATGCCCTCTCCCGTCACGCTGCGGGCCATCCAATCGAATGCTTTGTCGAGGCGTGGGTCTTCGCAGCCCAGCTCCAGCAGCGCCCAGCACATGTTGCCCTGCAGGCAGTCGACCGTCCCGGACGCGGCGCCCGAGTTGAGGCTCGAGAACTGGCCTCCATTGGCTAGTGTGTGATCCAGCATGTAGGCACACGCCAGACCGATGCGCTTGTCCTCTTCGATGGAGGCGCCCAATTGTGCCAGCGTGATCATCGACCAGACGGCAGAGCGGTACTTCGGATTGTAGCTGGGCCCCGGCTTGACCCAGTAGCCTTCCTTTTCCATGTGGCGCAGGACCACGGCGATGGGTCCGCGTTTGTGCGCCGCCGTTCGGGCGGCACGCAGCTCCGCCGCATTGGGCGCGTCTACTAGATCGCGTAGGGCCAGGTAGCGCGCTCCCGGGGAGTTGGATTCCAGCAGCCACGGAAGCGGGTCGCTGTTTAGTTGGCTTTGCCAGGACATGGCGGTACCTCCTCCGATGCCACAGCCAGGCCCGGCGCAACCTCGGCGGGCAGGATCAGAGTTTCGTCCATCATCTTACAGCCGATTGCGCGAGAATTCAACTAGCGTCGGGGCACCCCGTCCCAGCGTGCGGGGGCACGATAGAGCGTTGGCTTTTCCCTATCATCACCTGCCACGACCGATGCGTCGTTCCCCAGAAGCTGACATGGCTCCGTTGGGCTGTGCCCTCTTCGCAATGACCCTGCAAGCGAACAGCCCGGATCACCCCATCCTGGTTGGTGACGACATCGATGCTCAAGAATCGCAGGACGAACTGGCCCCGCGACTGCTGGCATGCAGTTCGTTGCTCTGTTGTAGGATGGTGTCGCTAGCGGTTGCCTTGTTCTTTGGCTGGCAGCGAGCGCAGAAAGAGGAAGATCGCCTTGAGCTCGTCATCAGTCATCTGACCCAGTCGCTTCCAGGGCATGTAGGCGTCGTCCATTTGATGGCCGCCTGGCGTCACGCCAGTGCGAATTGTCTGGATGAACATTTCGTCCGACCAACCCGTCAGCTCTCCGCCGGGGGTGAGGTTCAGGGCCTGTGGAAACTCAGGAGGAGCCAGGGGGATGGGGCCGCCGGAAAATCCCGGGCCATGACAACCCGTGCAGGTGAGGGCGAGATACTGGCCGTATGCGACCGTGATGCCCACATCTGGCGCGATCGGCCGCGGTGCGGCGTGGTCAATGCGTTCGGCTGGTATGGCGCCCGGATCCATAAACGTCATGGCGACGCGAAACAAAGGTCCGACCACATTTACCGGGAGCTCGTTATCCACGGGCGGGAGGCTCCTCAGGTAGGCAATCAGCGCGCCCAAGTCGGCGTCGCTCAAATAATAGAATTCTGATGCCGGCATGATCAGCAGGGGCTTGCCATCCGGCCGAACGCCATGGCGCATCGCCCGCACCCAATCCGCGTCGCTGAATTCGCTGTCCACGCCACCTTTGCCGGATGTAAGGTTCTTGGTGAAAATGCGCCCTATCACTGGATTGTCGAGGAACACCCGGCCGGCCAGGTTGTCTGCGTGACAGTCGACACATAGCCGAATCACGGCCAGGTGCTGGCCGCGCTCAATGGCGGCGCCGTCGGTCGGGATGAGCATGGGTTCGACTCTCACGGCGTAGGTTCTGTTGAGGCGCGCCTCGGTCGAAATGTACACGACCCCAGCCGTCAGAACGACCAAGCTAACCAAAACACCGAGCACGACGCCGATCCACTTCAATACTTTCTTCATGACGTCTCCTCCCCGAGCTGTTCAAACAAGGTCGCGACTGGACTTTTCTGAATGAGAACAAGCCAGTGCGATGAGTGCAGTGACGCATCCCTCACACGGACGGCAGTTCCAACTATTCCGGACAAAGTCTCGATCACGCCCAGGCGCCCTGTCTTGTCCCCCGGCAACCGCAGACAACTGGTACCACAGAAAGTATATCCCTTCTGTGGGTCTTTGCGGAAGAATCCAACAGTCAACAAGTGACGAGGTGTACAAGTCCGAAGTGGATCGCAAGCCGGGAAGATGGTGCGTGCACGGCCTGCGGAGGCACAACGCCCCAGTCTGGAGGTGGTTTCACAAAGACACAGCACGTCGCGCCGCGACTGCTGTGACCTGAGATGCAAAGGCCTCCGAGGTATCTGAGGCATCGCGTGTGCATCCTGCCCCGATGGAACGGCGGCCGATCAGGCCTCGACACGCTGCAAGAATCTCTCCAACACCTGCAGATACAGCTCGGTCTCTTCGAGGTGCGGCAAGTGGCCACTATGCTCGAATACGAATATGCCGGAGCCCTGGATGCCGTCATGGATCGTCTGCGCCAGGGCGGGTGTTGCATGATCATGCCGGCCCACAAGGACCAGCGTCGGTGCCTGGATCTCGCCCAAGCGATGCGTGATGTCCCAGTCCCTCAGTGTGCCGGAGATGAGCCACTCGCTCGGGCCCCACATCAGCTGATAGACCTGATCGCCCGGCTTGCCGGCCATGCGCTTGAGGCATTCCGGGCGCGGGCTGATGCGCGCGCCTGCATGACGCCGATAGAACTCCAGCCCCGCCTGCTTGTACTCCTCTGAGTCGGTGGTGCCTGCAGCCTCATTTCTCTTGAGCGTTTCCTGCACCGTGAGCGGAAGCTGTGCGAGCAGCAGGCTGTCCTCGGCCATCCATTGCGGCATGCTTGCCCCCGTGTCGGCCAGGACGAGGGCCCGGATGCCGGAAGGCTGCGTCAGCGCGTATTCCATCGCCAGCATGCCTCCCCACGAGTGACCGAGTATGTGCACGGCGTCGAGCCTCAATGCCCGCCGCACCGCATCGACCTCTTCCACGAATAAGTCGACTGTGTAGATGCAGGGATCCTCGGGCACGTCCGAATTGCCGCAGCCGAGCTGATCGTAGAACACGACTTGGCGCCCCTCAACTGCGAGCGCCTCGAGTGGCTCCAGGTAGTCGTGGGGGAATCCCGGACCGCCGTGCAGGCACAGCAAGGGCACCTTGCCGGGCTGCTCGCCTTGACCCACGAGGCGATACCAGGTGTTGTAGCCGCGGAACGGGATGACACCTTCTGCCGCTGGCATTTCACTGCTCCGGTCATCCATGTGGGCGGGCGCTCCATTTCCCAGTGCCCTCGTCTCCAGCGGCGACGGACGCTGGTCGTCCGCTGGATTGCGCTCGCGTTGCGCTAGGGCTGGGCCAATTGCAGGGTCTTGTTCTTGACGTTGGTGAAGAATATGCCCTTGGCATCCGCCGGGGCGACAAAGCGAATCCGGATGGGCTTGCCATCTTGGATCGTGGAATAGATGGTGAAGGTCATGGTGAGATGGAAAAAGGCGGCCTTGATCTCGTCGTAGCACTCGTCGCTGTCAAGCGAGACCTTGCCGTCCTGGAACAGCAGGCGTCCGTCGAAGATGTGCATTCCGTCGGTGAAGTCGTCCATGGAAAACGTGGCATCGCTGGTGAATGTCAGGTGGGCGTCGAACCGGGCCAGCGAGCCTGTCGAGCGCCACTTGAGGAACCAGACACCCGCGATGTCCTCTGGCTTTGTGGCCACGATTTCGGGCTCGAAGGTGGGTGACGGCTCAGCCGTGACTGCAGAGGTCGGCTCCAGCGACGGCGGCTCGGTCGCCGGGATGCTCGTGGAAGCCGTCAGCTCCGGCGTGGGTGGTGCTTTGGATGGTGGCCGGCTGGCAGCCCGCGGCGACAAGTGCAGTGAGTACGACCAGTGCGCGCAGCGCTCTAGGCGTGTCATTCATAGATCCCCTCCTCTACTCCGATATTGCCCCTCCGTGGATCGCAAGTGGCTGGCCTTCCCCGCCGGGCAGCCAAAGATAGGCGCCTGCTATCCCGCTTCATTGCAACGCGCGCCCTGCACTAGATCAAGCGGACGCTCTGGCGCCCTTCAATCTCCGCCCGCGGGTCCTATGGCGTGAATGCTGCCGCCTGGCACGCTACGCCTTCACCACGCCAGTCCGGACTAGCCGTGGTTTCGTGACAGTCCAAATGAGTGATCATTACACGAATCGACCGTCGGCGTCCGCGCCGCAAGTGAATCCCGGACCACCGTGCACGCACAGTGGCGGTACTTGGCCGCATTCCCGCCATCACCGACAATGCAATACTGGGACTTGTAGCCGCGGAACGGGATGAGACCTTCTGTAACCTGCATGTGAATCCTCCGGTGGTCTGTGAGGGCCGGCAGGGGCCGGGCAGCGTCATCCGTAGTCGAATTTGCTTCAAGTGAGTTCGTCGGAACCTCCGAGGTCCGCGCCCGCAAGACGCATCAGGGACTGGTGGCCATGCCCTCGAACTCACCCGCGAAGTTATTCGAGCTCAGCATCAGGCGGTCGTCCTCAAAGCGCACGTGGTACGTAACCTGCCCAATGTCGAACATCTCCATCACGAAAGTCTGCGCATCGGACCAGTAGCCGCGCAGCGCCCTGCCGTCGGGGGTTTGCCGGTACGTTCCGTCGAGCCCGACGGGCCAGGTGTCCTGGTCGTGCCGCCCCTTCACAATCATGGTGGCTCTAGTGGCGTCCGTGAACTTGAGCGTCAGGGCCGTCAAGTCCAGCGCGTCGGCGGCATCCCTGCCGAAGACGTAGGTTTTCCCTGAAATGACTTGCGCCATGGGAGGCAGTTGCCCGACCGGGAAGGACTCTGCCGGTTTCGCCAGGGCGGCCAGCGTGCTGTTCAACGCGGCCACGCCATCAGGATTGGCCGGCAGGGGTTTCTCCGGGTCCTTGAACGAGGCGCGCAGCAGCGGCTCGAGTTGGTCGAAGTCCAAGCTGCTGGCAGTCGTGACCACAATGGCATTGAACGCCGGGAACACCTTGACGTGCTGCCCGCCTCGCCCCAGTGCCCAGTAGCTGTCGTCCGAGACCCACCAGCCGTATCCGTAGTCGTCATCTCCATCAGCGTGGACATGCGCGGTGACCGCGTCTTTCACCCAGTCCGCGGGGACGATCTGCCTGCCGTCCCACACGCCGCCGCTCAGCCACAGGTAACCAAGCTTGGCGGCATCGCGCGGCAACAGGTGGATGTCGCCCCAGCCGTCGGTGTAGCCCTGCGGATCGGATTCCCACATGATCTCGTGGATGCCCAAAGGTCCAAAGAGATTTGTGCGGGCGAACTCCATCTCCGTCATGCCCGTCGTCTCCTGCAGGATGGCGGATAGGATGTGCATGCCGGGGCTGTCATAGCAGAAGGCCTTGCCCGGATCGCGTGCCATTTTGCGGTCGAGGGCGTGCTGTATCCAATCGGGCGTGGCACGCATTGCATCCAGCGTCGGCTCGTCGCCGTCGAGGCAGCCCGATTCAAGTCCGTTCACCATCCCGGTCAGGTGCCTGACCGCGACGGCCTGTTTGCGCGCCTCCACGTTGGCGATGGTGCGGTCCGGGAAGTATGAGAGCATCGGCGCGTCAAGGTCAACCTTGCCCTGCCCGGCGGCGATGCCGATCAGTGTTGTGGTAATGCTCTTGGTGACCGAGGCCATGTCGTGCGTGAAGGTCCCGTCGTACGGAGCGAAGTAGGCATCGAGGAGAATGTAGCCGTTGCGGATGATGAGCAGGCTGTCGATGGCGACGCCGTCATCGCGCAGTTGCTGGAGTTCCTGCGCGAGCGCTGCGGAATCGAAGCCTTGTTCCTCCGGGGCGCTGGCGCGCCACTCATCGGTGGGCCAGTATTCCGGCGCCCAGGCGGGTTCCGGCGCGGAGAGCAGCGGGATGAACAAGAACACGGCGAGAGCCAAAGCGGCCGCGGCGGCAACAATGATCAGGATGGTGCGCGTGCGCATGGATTCCTCCTGTCACGGGTGATCCCCGAGCGACTAGCAGCGCAGTAAGACCTCGGCGACGATGATGACCAGGAATACCGGAAGTACAGTCGTGCCAACTAGTCCCCAGCGTGCACGACGAGGATTGGAGACGGCCCATGCCCGACTGCCCCGCGTCAGGAATCCCAGACAAATGCTGCCGATGGCGAAGAACATCCAACCTGCGGCGCTGTCATTCAGAACCAGCACCAGACCTCCGATAAAGCTGATCGCAATCGCCAGCCATATGCCTGTTCTCTGTTGGCTGGGCATCTGCAAGTCCTTCTATTCTTTTCTCGAGGCAGAGCCCGCTACGTTTGGACCGTGCCTCTCAATGCCGGGATGGTCTCCAGCGCGACCCGGCGCAGCAGGTCCTCGTTGGTGATGATCTCGTCTTTCCAGGAGTTCATCCCGTGGGCGTAGATGAAGCAGAAATCGCTGATGCCCGCCTCGATGTAGCGACCCATGGCGTCGTGGAACGCTTCCATGCTGCGGAACGGGCCGTCGGTGGTCCAGCCGAAGATGAACGTGCGCCCGATGCGCGCTGGATCCCGCCCTGCCTGGACGGCAAGCTCGCAGAGCATCTCGCAGCGCTGTCGGATCGTGTCGCTGGTCTGTTTGGGCGTCATGTCCTTCTCGCCGCGCAGGCTGTTCCACGCGTCGCCATAGGTTGCGGCCAGGCGCAGGGCTTTTGGTCCATGCGCGGCCACGTTGAACACAGGTCTCGGCTGGGACAGGGGCAGCGGGCGCATCAGTGCACCCTGGATGTTGTAGTACTTCCCCTCGTACGTCGTGACGTCGTGCGTGAGCATGTGATCGAGGATCTCGACAAACTCCGAGTAGCGTTCCGAGCGCTCGCGCCGGTCCCACTGAGGGATGCCGGTCATCGTGTGGCAGTTTGACACGCCGCCCGCGCCCACCCCCAGCTCCAGGCGTCCGCCGGAGATGTGATCCACGGTCATGGCCATGCGCGCCAGCACGGCCGGGTTGCGCAGGGTCATGCTGGAAACCAGCGTGCCGATCTTGATCTTGTCCGTGTGCTGCACCAACGCAGAGAGGACCGTCCAGGACTCGAACCAGGGCACCTCCTTGTCTTCGGGATTGACGAAGTGGTCCGGCAGCCAGAGCTTGTCAAAGCCCAGGGACTCAACCAGGCGCGCATGTTCGATCACGCGATTCCACGGAGGCACCGGGGCGATCATGATGCCAAAGGTGAGCCTACGGAGCGTTGCAGTGTTCATGACTGCACCTCCCCGAAAATCCTTAGGTCTGCGCGCGCTGGGCGGCATGGCATCAGATGCACTCAAACGAGAAGTCCATCGAATTGCTGCTGTTCCCTGCTGCGTCGATGAGGGTCACACGGACCCCATGCTGACTTGGATACTCTCAGGTGAATCGCATGCGCACCTTGCCTGCCGTGGGTGGGCCCTCGATCTCCGCCTCGCGCACAGCGCCCTTCCCCTTGACGGGCGCCGTCGTCCACACGATCTCGATCTTCAGGCTGGCTACGTCCCCGTCAGGATCGGTGAAGGAAATCCACCCGTAGTGCCATTGTCCATCCGCGGGGACGGGGCTGGGGAAGTAGGTGCTGAGGATGACGGGAGCACCAGAGGCTGGGGCGGCGGCCTGGGGTTCAGCTGCCGGAGCAGCGGGCTGAACTTGCGGCGCAACCGGTGCCACGGGAGGGACGAACTCGCCCTGGGGGGCGCCTGAATCGGACTGCGGCCACGGCGGACCTCCCATCGAGGGCGGCGGGGGCACAGGGGGCCCTTCGGCCGGGGGCCTGGCAAAAAACCACCACCGGGGCCCCGGTATCGGGGGCGGCGGGGGCACAGGGGGCCCTTCGGCCGGGGGCCTGGCAAAAAACCACCACCGGGGCCCCGGTATCGGGGGCGCCGGAGGATTCTCATGCCTGAAGAAATCCCGGAAGGGCTTTGGCACCTCAGCTGCCCCACAGGACAGAGCTCCCAATGCCAGCGCGGCAATCGCCGCCCATACGAATATTCGGTTTTCAGCTGGAGATTCGCGCGTTGCTGCCATCACTCCCTCCTTGCGAGAGACGCCCCTGGACTAGACCCCCGCAGGCGCTTCAGCCTCCGATTGGTCAGGATCCCATTTCTCGTTCTCTTTGATCATCCTGCCCGGCAGGATGTCGTCTTCGGCAGGTACGTGCTTGTCGCAGCTTGGATCGAGTATCATGCTGCGCTCCTTTGCCGAAGTTCTGCCGGGCAGTTCCATGCCTCACTGGCAGGTGAACATGAAGTCGGCGTGTGCGCTCGCGCTTCCCGTGGCATCCTTCAGAATGACGCGCGCCCTGACGGACTGTGGGCTGGTGCAACGGGAATCAAATGGCGCCACGCCGATGACGCCGGTCCATGAGGTGGTGCTGGTGGGGTCCCAGCTCCCGGAGGCGAAACTGCCCTCCAGCGTCTCGATCGACACAAGGTTCACGTCCAGGCCCGCATCCACGAACTTGATGCTGCCGTGGAAATATGCGCCGCTGGCCGGAATGGAGGCGGGGAAGTCCAGGCTGATGATCTCAGGGCTGTGGGCACCCGGAGAGGGCGAGGTGGGAGTGGGGGCGGCGCGCGCGGTCTGGATAGCCCCGATCGCCGCCTGCGTCATGGACAGGTTGAAGGCGGCTTCCGTGGCCGCAAAGGCTTCCTCGAGGGACGTCTCTGGGGGGGCTGTTCCGGACAGGCAGGCGAGGCTGGGCGCGGCGAGTACCGCAAGGAGGAGCGCAAAGTGAAGTGCCGTGCGCAATGACTGTGTTGGCATGCTGTCCCCTCCACAGCCGCAATAATCGACCGCCCTCTCCTGACGACTACGGCTGCTTGGTCGCCTCCCCTCCATACCATTGTATAGCGTGCCGAGGCGCGATACAAGCGGCTATTCCGGGCTCGTCTGCCGCAGTGTCAGGCCGGGTCGGGACCCGCTATCGCAGACGTTAGTAGCACTCGAAGGAGAAGTCCATCGAATTGCTGCTGTTGCCGGCCGCGTCGAAGAGCGTCACCCGCATGGTGACCTCCTGCTTGCGGTAACACCAGCACTCCATGGCATATCGGCCTTCAGTCGGCGAGCCCTGGAGGGAATGATTCGGATCGTTTTGCGAGCCCTTCATCGAGACAGAGCTCACCACGTCGAGCGTCATGAGGTTGACGTCGCCATCCGGGTCCCTGAAAGACACCCAGCCCATGAACTTGGTGCCGTTGGCCGGGATGCCTTTCAGAAAGTCGACCTTGGTGATGACAGGGGGCGAAGATGCGGGGGCTGTGGGAGCCACAGCCTGGGGCGCCGCCGCTGGAGGCTCGATAATCTGGGGAGCCGCCGGCGGGGGCGCAATGCCCAGCGCTGCCTCGGCCCGCGCGCTGGCGATGGCATCCTCGCGCGAGATCGGGGCAGCCAGCGCGGTCTGGGTCTGGGCAAGCGCGGCCATGTCCGTGCTGATCATCTGAACTTGCTCGGTGGAGGCGGCCGGATTCGACTCGACAATTGCATCGTAGAGCCAGCAGCATTGGGTGAATGCGATCGCCATCATCGGCAGCACGGCCCGACCGATGGGCTTGAAGACTGTCTGAGGTGGTGAGATCATGTGAATCCCTCCCGTTGACCCACCCGACGGCTCTTGCCCCCTTCCTCCGAATCCAGTATACAGCAGTCGGCCGCCAGATTCAATCGCTAGGCATTGTTCACGCGCCCGAAGCCTTCGGGACTGCGGAGGCGTGACGCCGATCGGATATCCTGCTAGGTCTTGATCAAGTACTCGCTGACCTCCTTGATCCTCGACTCCCTGCCGGCTCGGAACTCGTACACATCGCAGAACGCGTACGTTTGCTTCTTGCTGAGTTTCACACTGCCGTTGGCGGAGGCCGCACTACCGTGCGTGATCATGTTGTCGATGACCACTTTGGCCTTGGTTTCGCGCTTCGTTTCATCCTTTGCCGCCGCACATGCTCGTCTCGCGGAAGATCAAGTCCATCCGGCTGATGACCAAAAAACCGCGCAAAATCAGTGACCTGACGCGCAACGGCGTGCTGGTGCGAGGGCGCATTCTGGTGATCATCCCCCCGAACTCCTGCAATGAGTTCTACTTGAAGACCAAGGCGGAGAAATCGGGGCACTTCCTCGATACGCATCACAAGCTGCATCTGCAGCAGCACGGTGATATGCCACTGATGGACGGCATGACGGACTCGCACATCGCCGAAATGCAACAGGAGCAGATCCGGTCACGACGGGTGCCGGGCAATACGAAGCTCAAGTCGGGCCGGAGCACGGCGTCCGGCCCCTTTCGCACGCGACAGGGGTTCGCCTGAGAAGCGTGACTTCTCCCCTGGCGGATGCTTGGGCCGGATGACAACCCTGTGCTTGTCGGCCAGCAACCCAAGATCCGGGTATGCACGCCTATTGGCTGGGGCTGGCAGTGGTTGCTCCCCTCTAGAACATCATCATCTGCCCCTGGGCGCGCTCGACAGGGTCGCTGGTCAACTGCTCCTCGAATGTCTCCCGGCTCAGGATCTTCACTTCTGCTAGCGAACGCCACAATCTGAACTTCGACAACCTGTGGTCTTTCAGCCTCCGTGCCAGGTCCGGCTGCAGCGACACTTTGTGCGCGATCAGCCCCACGCGTCCGCCGGGCACCACCAGAATGCTCTGCGCTGCCGGAAATGGATTCTTCCCGATCGCCTGCGCCACGAGCGCAGACGCCAACACAGTGAACGCCAGCACCAGATCCCCGTGTTCTTCCCAGATCAGCCAGTTGCCTTCCTGGCGCGTCTTGTAGTCTAGTCGTGCGCCTGTTGCCGTCACGGTATCGCTGACCGTGCGCAGATCCTCGTGGCGCCGCGCCGCCTGATCCTCCTCCCGCAGCCTCCAGATTGATTCGACTTGCTCCGCGTAGGAGCTCAGGATGGCCATCATGGTCTCGCGCGACGGCGTGAAGAGGCCGGGCAGATCCTGGAAGACCTCTTGCTCGATGTCCAGAAGGGTGCATGCAGGGTTTCTCTGCAGAAAGTTCACGGCGCTGATTTCCGCCCGATCCGTCACGGACTCGGATGCGGGCCACTCGCGCAGGCCCCAGGTGCCGGCTTCGACCGACTCTCCAGTGGAGTGATGCACGAATCTCTCGTCCTCTCCCAGCGCTGTTTCGATGGTTGTGCGACTGCCGCGCAGCGCCGACTCAATGTCCTGGCCGGCAGGGCTCAAGGCGTGCTCCTCGGCCAGCACCTGCAGCGCCGCGGATTCCACGTGCAGATAGCTTGCGGGCTCGCCGCGCCTTGCCAGGTAGTCTTGCATCGCCTGCCGCAGTTCCGCTATCTGAGGTTGCTGGATGTCCCGCTTCAAGCGTTCGCCGCGTTCCCAGAGGAACTGAATTGGATCGTCTTGTGTCCGCACGGCGAGGCCCTTGAGATCAAACCCCGCGGCGCTGATGGCCGTCATGGCCGAAAGAATGAACTGGGGCTCCGCCTCCGGCAGCAATCCGAAGAATGGCGTGCCCAAAGCAAGCAGCTCCGAAAGATGCGAGAAGGCAGCATGCAGGGCCGTGGCATTCCATGTCCAATCATAGCGCCGCCGGCGCAGTGCCATCCGATACGGCTCCACCGCTGCGCGTCCCCACAGCCAGCCCGCCCACAAGGCAGAGAGCGTCCAGAAGGCCTGGTTGGGCCGCGGCACGGATCCGATCACGGCCCTGATGGGGATCTCCTTGCGGACCTCATCGGCAAGATTCTTGAGCCTCCCTTCGTACACGCATATCCCGGCTGGATCGGCGGGCTTGTTTGGCCAGGCGACGCTCGCGACCCGTTCTCCTGTATCTGCCCACAGGCCGTGCGCCTCTTCCAGGACCGTCCACAGGTTTTGCTCGAGGAACTCATCGGATGTCCACAGTTGTTTGGGCCGGGGCCTCTGCTCACCGTGACCCCACAGTGTATTGCCCGCGTCGCACGCCACCAACACGATTGCGGTAAGTGCCCGCTGGCGCGCCGGCGCCAGGCCCAAACTCTCGATGCGGCCGATGAGCGTGCTCAACACGTAAAGGGGGCGCGGCAGGTAGTGCTGTATGGCCTCTTGGACGTGGAAGCGCTCGGGGTCATCCTTAGTGGCGACGCGCTCCAAGGCCCGGGACCGGTGCAGGGCATCCGAGCTGGCGATCTTTCTGGCGCGCTCCACGTCCTCCCCAGTTGTCTCTCTCTCACCGCCGTCGCCGCACTCCCTGCATTCGTACACGCGTGCGTGCGGCGCGTCGCCCCCCTTTCGCCAAACGAACGCCGTGGCCTGGATCTCCCGCCCGCACTGCTGACAGCGGGTCAGGTAAAGGGATTGCAGGTGCGTCTCGAGGCGTTCATCGCCCCTCTTGGATGCGGCCAGCTCCGCCAGCGCCGCCTTGAAATCCCCCTCCGACGGCGGATCTGCCGCAAGCTCAAGCAGGAACCGTGTGACCGGATTATTGACAGTGACGAGCACACGGTACCCGGCCCGCGCGGCCTCGAGCGCCAGCCGCGGCGAGAATCCGAATGGGTCCAGTAGCCAGCTCGCCGGCGCGGCATGCGGCAATAGCCACGCCGCGATCGCCCCGACTTCCAGCGGGGGTAGGAATCGCGAGAGCGGGCCGGGCTCCTCGGCAGCCAAGCCCGGGGTGTACGGCATACCCTCCACAAATGCAGTATACAGTCGGGTGCTCGCTGGGCGACCTTGCTACTTCATGCCATTCCCCCTGGGGCGTTCCCGTATAGCTCCTGGCGGCCGCCCCGCCGGTAGCTCCTCACGTCGAGACGTGGATGAGCCGTCGCCTCAGGCGCTGGCCGCGAAGATCTCAAACAACGGCACAGGCCAGTACAACGTGGCGATCTGCCGCACCTCGGCTTGCCGCAACAGGGCGCCCCGGATCTCTGCGACGCCGCGTTCATGGTACTCACCCGAATACTCGGGTCCGGCCAGTACTCGGCCGAAGCGGTACAGAGCGTTCTCGGTCGGTCCCGAGATGATGAGCTGGCCGCCCTTCCCAAGCAAACGCAGAAGCTGCGTAAGCGTCCGCGCCAGATCTTCGACGTGTTCGAGTACATCCAGTGCAATGATGAGATCAAACGAGGCCGCTTCTGCCTGCGCCAGGGTCGCGCCGGAAGCATCCCATTCCGTGACGTTGGACGCGAGTGGGATGTGGCTTTTCATGCGTTCCAGCGGCAGCAGGTCGACGTCCGCAGCCACCACTTGCGCGCACACCGTGGATAGGAATGGCAGCATCACTCCGCTGCCGCATCCGAAGTCCAGCGCGCGTCCGTATGGCGCCTGACGTTCGAGATGGTCCATCACAATGTGCAGCCGTTTCCAGAACAGCCACTTGATCAGCGGGTTCACATGCGAATACGCCGGGAAACCGATCGCATCCAGGCGCCCGGGCTCCGCCTGGGACAGGACCTGCTGGATCGCGGCGCCATAACGGCTCTTGTACGCATTGAATTCGCTGGACTTCATTGGTTGTCGACGGCGGCCTAGAGCGGATTTGACAGGGGCTGCCTCGGAACCGAGCGCAGGTCGCTCTCCACCGCCGAGAGCAGCAACTGGATGCCGAGCAGCACCGACAGCGTGGGCAGGATTACGGTGCCGGTAGGCGCTGGGATGCCCAGACGCCAGTACTGCAGCCATTTGATTCCCCCGAAGATCGTGCCGAACAGAAGTAGTGGCACTCCGGCCAGCAGGTATATGCTAACCATCGAGAAGTCGTAGAGAAAATTCTTCAGTAGCACCCGCCGCAGCAGTGTTCCCAGCAGCTTGAAGGGGAATTCCAGCAGCACGCGTTCAACCGCCAGATTTGAGACCTCGTCTCTGTACCGCGCCGGCATCGGGACGTCCTGCACGACCGCGCCCAGCAGGTACAGGTTGGCGAGCATCGAGATCTCAAAGTAGTAGCCGCGGTCGATCTGGTCCAGCGGCAATTGCTCCAGCGCTCCAGACCTGATGGCTAAGAAGCCATTAGTGGGGTCGAAAAGGTTCCAGTATCCCGTGGCCGCCTTGGCCAGGAATCCCAGGCCGATATTTCCGATCCGGCGGGAGATCGGCATCTTCCTCAGTGCGGCAAAGTCGCGGAAGCGGTTTCCCTTGGCATAGTCAGCCTTGCCGTGCACCAGCGGCGCCAGAAGCGCCGGCAGGTGGCCGATGTCCATCTGCCCGTCGCCATCGATCTTGACGATGATCTCCGCCCCAAGCTCATGGGCCTTCCGGAAGCCCGTGACCATCGCTGCTCCCACGCCCTGGTTCTTCTCATGCCGCAGCAGGACTACCCGGCGGTCACGTTTGGCGGCTTCCCGCACCAATGCCGCGGTGCGATCAGGGGAGGCATCGTCGACGACGACTACGTGCTTCAGGTAGGGCGGAAGCTCTCGCAGGACGCCTTGTATCTGCGCTTCCACGCGATACGCCGGCAGCACCGCTGCAATGCTATGTGACTTGAGGTCGATCCGGGGCATTGTTGGCGCAATTGTAACCGAAGGCTTGTGGTGCCGCTCCCCTTTTGGGATAGAATGCACGCGCACTTTGATCCCGTGCCTCGGCCTCCGAACGTTCAAGACATCCATGGCCTCCGCCGCCGAACGCATCCTGCTCGTCGAGAGCGACCCTGATATCAGCCAGCTTATCGCCCAACAGGCGCTCAAGCCTTTGGGCTATGACGTCAAGATCGTCGATCAGGCGGCACAGGCCATCCAGGAAGCCCTCGAGAACCCGCCCGACCTGATCATTGCCAACCTCAACCTGCCAGACCTCGGCGGCAAGGACGTGCTTGCTGCCATCTCCGCGCAGGGTGTGATTGCTCCGCTGGTCGTCATCGCCCAAAAAGGGGATGAACGACGCGCCATCCAGGCATTCCGCCTCGGCGCCGTCGATGCCCTCCTCTGGCCTGCGAAGGACGCCGAGGTCGTACGCGTCGTCGAGCGCGCCATGCAGCCCACGCGCTCCCGGCGCATCCGGCGCCAGATCTATCAAGAGCTCGAAGCAGCCCAGGAGGAATTGAAGCTCAGAGCACGCGACTTGGCCGCGATCCTATCCCTGAGCACAGACCTGAGTTCCAGTACCGATCCGCGCCAGCTCTTCGGCCACCTGCTCGAGACCGCCCTCCAGATCGCGGCTGCCGACATGGCCTGGTTCACAGTGCGGGACGACAGGACCCGGCACTTCCTTCTGCGAGCGCACCGCAACCTGCCTCCAGCTTGGGCCAAGAAGCTCAACCAGCCGTTGGACGACGGCCTCAGTTCCCTCGTCATCCTCTCTGGGCGGGCGCTGACCATCCAAGGCCAACCCATGGAGAAGTTCAAGGTCGCCGGGTTGGGAAAGTCGGCCGCCGTGCTGCCCGTCAAGGTCAAGAACGAGGTGCTGGCCGTCCTCATCGTCATCCGTAAGGCCGATGTGAGGATCGACAAGCGCGTCCAGACGCTGCTGGAGGCCCTCGCAGATTTCGCCTCGATCGCCCTGCTCAATTCAGGTCTGTTCCGGGCCCTTCAGACTTCGGCCGCGGCGGTGCGCCTCAACGAGAAAAACCGCATCAGGTTGCTGGAGTCGCTGGAGGCCTCTGTCGATCGGCTGGAGAGCCTCCGGTCGGGAGAGGCGGGCGAATTGACAAGAGCGCAGAAGGAAGCCGTGGCTGCGATCCGCGCATCGCTCGAGCGAATTGTTCGTTCGGCAGGCAAAGCCAATGCGGCGGTCGCACAGACCGAAGATTGAACCCTCATCCATGTCAAGCGGCCATAAACAAGCCACCGCCGGAGAGCGCCGACGGTGGCTTTCGCCAAAGGAGGAGACGTGAGGAGTATGTTGGAGGTGTCGTTGATCCGTCTCCACTTGCATCATACGTTGCCCGGCCCGCGCAGGGCACTATCAAATGTCATGATTTGCTTGTGATGATGCTCATCGACGCGGACTTCAGCGTGTAGCTCTGCCGTGCTGTCAGCAGGTCGTATAAGCCGCAAGCCTCTATCCAAATTGCCGCGGCACTATCGCAAGCTGCTGATGAATGCGCGTGCCAGGTGAATTGCCTCAGAGGCATCCTGGTAGGTTTGCGTCGTCAGGCCGCGATGGGGGTTGCCGGTGATCATTTTCGACACTTTGCGGCTCTCATGCGATAGGCAAAGCACGGGCTTTCCTGCTCCCAGCGCATATCCAATCTCATAGCCCACGCCATGCGATGGGACGCTCACCTCCGCGATCAGCGCATCGGCAGCCGCGATCCAGGCTATGTCGCGGTCGTACACCTGGCGCGCGGAAACGCGGGTCTCCAGCTCCACGACCATTGGATCAGCCAGATGCGCCGTGGGTATCTGGTGCCCGTCGGTCAGCAGCGCCTTGGTCAGCGCCTGATAGACGGACTCAAAATCACGCCCGCCGGTGACCGAGCAGGCGAAGTAGATGTTCATTTCTCAGGCAGTCTCGAGAGAATGGAGGAAGCACCACGATCCGGCGGGGCATCCGGTGCCGCCGTGCCCGAGCGCATGCTTTCCAATTCCGTGCTGAAGCGCATCCAGTCCCGAACCAGGATCACGATGTGCGGCGTCTTGTCCTTGAAGAAGAACGGGCTTAGGAACAGTTTCAGCGCGGAGGCCGGCATGGGCAGTGCGCTCAGGTCGATGACCAGGGCCGTACGCCCGAAAAGGGGCTCGAGGATGTCCCGCTTGAGCCCCGGGAGGCTCCGTGGCGGGAAGAGTGTCGCCATCGCCGCCGTCGTCGTGCGCCGAATGCGGCGGTAGGAGATGCTCATGCGCAGGAAGGGCGTCACCAAGCGCAGGTGGTCGGGGAACGGTTGCACGTACGCGCTGCTTCGCAGCGGCACCATTAGTATTGAGATGGCTATCACCGACCCGCCCACGCCTGCCAGGGTCATCCAGCGCCATGGTTCAGTCAGTCGAGTATACAGGTCGCTGTAGAATGGCCAGGCCAATGCCAGAACACCCAGCCCAACAAAGAAGAGTGCCGGCCACCATCGGTCCAGCATTCGAGCGTATAGCAGCAGGGGATAGCGCTTGCCGGCGCGCTTCGCGGCGCTCACGTTTATTCGTCGCCGACGCGCGGCCGCACACCGGCTTCGTCGCCGGCTGCCTTGCCGCCGCTGCCGGGAGCCGCCCCCCCGCCTAGTTGGGCGCTCAGGCGCGCCATCGCCTGTTCAAGGTGCTCGCCCCGCAGACTAAAGGTCATGTCGCCGCGCGTCTTCTCGATGATGCCGCGCGCCAGATCGGTCTGCCGCCGCAAGCCATTCGTGATCGCGTCCGGGTAGTCCATGGTTACCAGCACCGAGTAGATGTCGTCCATGATTGTCAGCAGCCGCTCGGCCTCCTGGGAATAGCCGTGACGCAGAATGTCGAGCGTCTTGCGCCGCAGTTCGCCCACGACCTCGGCCAGCCCGTTCAAATATGTGAAACCGGCCACGTCCAGCTCATCCGGAGTCGGCAATGGACGCGCCTGGATCAAGGCACAGGTGACGTTGGCCTCCACATATTCCTTGAGGGCGTCCTGGGTGTATCCGGCGTAGTACAGATCGGGATGCTTGGCCAGGCCGTCTCGCAGGGCCTCGGCCAGGCGACGCGCCTCGGCCAGTTGTTCCTTCATCGACGCGCCGTCGTCCCTGTGCACCGCGCGGATCGCAAGCGAGCAAGCGCGCGTCAACTGGCGCGCCTCCGCCAGGGCGCTGTCGCGGCTGGCAGTACGCCGGTCGAAGTCCTTGCGGATCCTATCGGCTATGCTTTCAAGCTTGTGCATCGGGCGCCCCGCGGCGCGTCAGCTCTTCGGATCGTCCGGCGGCGGATGCGGGCGGAAGAGATGGTCGGCCAATGAGGTGTTGACGGGCACATTGATCTCGCCAAAGGCGGCCTCATAGCGCGCCAGATTCTCGGTCAGTGCGCGCAGCAACAGCTTGGCCGAGAGCGGAGACATCAGCACGCGGGCTTTCACCCTCGCGGTCGTGTCGGCTGGGAGCAGATGCGCGAAATCGATCACGATATCGGCCGGCGAGTGCGAGATGCGCGCTAGGTTGCAGTAGACCGTGTCGAGTCCCTGCGGGATCTCAAGCGTCGGTGAGACGGGGGTTTTGGGATTAGCGGCCATGGTGGTTGATTCGGATCACGTGTGGTGGCTGCAGGTCGACGGAAAGGCCGTGCGGGCAACGCCGGTTCTGCAGCCTTCGATCCCTAGAACGGGATGTCGTCCTCGGCGGGCGCGACGGCCATGTCTCCGGCATCTGTGGCCGGGCCGCCGGCCTCGCTCTCGCCGCGGGTCGTCAGGAAGCGCACGGTCTGCGCAGTGACCTCGAAGCTCGCGGCCGAAGTACCGTCCTGCTTCTGCCAGATGCGCGGACCTCCGCTGGCCTTGTCCGGCGTCAAGCGTCCCTCGATCAGCACCCGGCTGCCCTTCTTGAGGAACTGGTTGCAGATCTCCGCCTGCTTACCCCAGGCCGAGACGCGGAACCAGATGGTCTCATTGACCTGCTCCCCGTTGGACGACGTGTAGCGGCGGTTGGACGCGACCGAGAATGAGGTCACTGCCTGGCCTGCGGGCGTGTAGCGCATCTCCGGATCCCGGCCAACGTTTCCCACTATGATCAGGGTGTGGAACATGGGGACTCCTTCCAGGTACAGGTAGTGGCGCCTAGGCGCCACTGCGTGGATGTGACGTCAGCCCATTGTACACGTGTTCACCGCAGGGAGGGTGTACGCCAACGATTCAAGGTCGTGTTAAACGAAGACGAGCTGCCGTCTCTGCAGCTCGCCCTGGAGCCCAAGTTAGGCTAGTCGCCCGCTACCGGCACAGCTTGGGGCACCTCTTCGGGCTGTGGCCTGGCCGCGACCCGGAAGCCGATGAACATAAGCACGGCGGAGAGCAGCTCGCCCAGGTACAGGAACTGGCCATAGCCGAGCCGCGTCAGGGTGCTGGCCGTGCCGATCAGGAGGGCGCCCGCGGCAATCAGGATGTTGCCAATGACCCGGTTCGGCAGCACGCGCTTGCGCCAGAACAGGTAGGCGGAGTAGATGGCACCGCCGACGAGTGTCAGTAATCCATAGATATTGAAGAAGGGCGTGGTCAGCCGAACGGCCGAACCCAGCGGTAGTAGGCCTCGAACCGCGGTGACCTGCTCGCCCCGATAGGTGGTCGAGATGGTCTCAGCGCCGGCCGGTGCCGCCTCGCCCGCATCCAGGACCTTCGTGCCGTACTGCTCGCTTATGGCCCTGGTGGTAGTGAACACGGATTCGTCCAGCCGCGGCATGACCTGCAGCATCAGGTAGGTGGCGAGCAGGCTGCCGATCACCAGCAGCGCGGTGACAACATGCACCCAGCGCTTGCGCACCAGCAGCAGGAGCGACCCATGACCGATCCAGGCCGCGTTGAGCGCTGCGCCAAACAGGTACCAGGCGAAGAAGACCCAGCGATTCCAGGCCAGGGCCAGGTAGGCCTCGGCGAAGCTGCCTGCGCCGAAGAAGGCCAGGCCGATGCCCCAGAAGAGGAAGTGCGGGGCACGGCGCACCACGTAGCGCTGCAGCACGTACAGGGTGAAGCCAAGCATGATCGCGGTCGAGAGGAAGGGCAGCATGCGATTGACGGACATGGGTCTCCTTATGCAGGACGGATGAATCAAGCCGCGGCAAACCAGGAGCGATCAGAATCGGATCAGGCCGATCAACACCCCGAAGGCGAACACGATCAACACCGCGGTCACAATGCCAAGCACGATAAGTGATGCGGGAACGATCTTCTCGAACAGAAAAGACCTCTCCGGCAGGCGCGACTTGGATTTGGGCGGCAATGGATTTGACATGTCTTTCCTGGATTGACTAACTTGCATAGCGCCGCCGATTGTCTGACGCGGAAGGCAGGTGGTCAATGGAGGATTGCGCAGGTTTGGATAAGGGCTTGGTTAGAGGCGGCTGTCGTCGCCCGGGTCCCAAAGTGTGGTATACTACTTCCAACAGTCTGCAATTGGATAACTGGTTCTGTGTGGTGCCTCAGCCGCCTGCCCTGTTATGGGCTGGCGGCCGTTCTTTTCCCGGCCTGGCCGGAGAAAGCAGTGTTCACAAATGGACGTAAGGTTGTACGTCGGTAACCTCAATAGATCGACCACCGAAGAGGAACTGAAGACCCTGTTCGCGCAAGCCGGAGCCGTATCTGCGGTCGAGGTCATCAAGGAACGGGGCAGCGGCGAATCGAAAGGCTTTGCCTTCGTGACCATGACCGATTCGGCCGAGGCTGACAAGGCTATAAGCATGTTCAACGCCTACTCCCTTGCCGATCGCCAGCTGAAGGTCAACGTTGCCAAGCCCAAGACGGAACGCATGTAGTCCCGCCTTGAGCCGGCGGATTGAGGCGCGGTAGCGCAGCCTCAAGTTTCTGACACCGAATAGCCGGTTTTGTGCGGTCCGCATGCCGCCGGCCCGTAACGGGGCCGGCGGCATCTTTTCTCTCGGCCGCCGACGGCAAAGACAAGGATCCAGAGATGCACGTCACCCTGCAACTGCGCAACCTGTCAGGCTCGACCACCGAGGACGACCTCGAGTCCTTGTTCGCGCAGGTTGGAGACGTGATGGACGTGCGGATTGTCCGGGACCGCGGCAACGGAGTGTCCCGAGGCTTTGGGTTTCTGACAATGAGTGCACAAGTGAGGCCGATAAGGCCGTGAGTAGGTTCAACCATCGCACCCTGCACGGGCTCGCACTGGTGGTGAGTCTTGCGAGGCCCAGAGTGGTGAGCGGCACGACTGGGCTGCCGTTCTAACGGCAACGCTTGACGGACCCGCGCTCTCCGGCGTACTTCTCCGGAACCACCTCGCGTCGCCGGGCTGCATTCGTCAAAGGAGAAGGATAGTTGATCAACATCAATTCCAGCATCGTCATCTACCGACCCATAGCCCAGGTCTTCGATTTCATCAGTTCATCTGCCAATGACTTCGAATGGCAATACGGGACGCTGGCGTCCGGCCAGGTTTCCGAGGGCGCAAGCCGGGTAGGCGTCTCTTTTCAAACCGTTGGGCATCTGATGGGCCGTCGCGTGCACGGCACGTTCGAGATCACGGAATATGAGGCCAATCGCCGATACGGTTTCAAGTCGGTATCTGGACCCCTGCATTTGCATACCCTGTACACGCTTGATATGGCGGATGGCAGCACCCGCATCGATATTGCGACGCAGGCCAGCCCGGCCAATGTGCTTCACGCACCTGAGCGGCTGATGCAGAAGTACATGCAGAAGCAACTCAGGGAAGATCTGGACCTGCTGAAATCGATCCTGGAAACACAGTGATCCGCTGCCCGGTGTGCTGAGCGCCGGTTCAATCCGCGGTTTTCACGCGCGCTCGCCGGCTGCCGGGCGCTTTGCAAAGAGCGCTCCATATGGAACAGGCAAGTCATTCGATCATTCGACGCATCGCCTTCATCGGCAACTATCTGCCGCGGCAGTGTGGTATCGCCACATTTACCACCGACCTGTGCGAGGCCATTGCCGAACAATACAAGAGTACCTCCTGCATCGCGCTGCCGGTCAATGATACGGAGGCTGGTTATGAGTACCCCGCCCGCGTGCGCTTTGAACTGCAGGAAAAGGACATCGAATCCTATCGTCGCGCCGCGGATTTCCTGAATATCAACAGCGTGGACATGGTGTCCCTGCAGCATGAATACGGAATCTTTGGCGGCCGCGCCGGCGGCTACGTCCTGGCCCTGCTGCGCGAACTGCGCATGCCGATCGTCACCACGCTGCATACGATTCTGCGTCAGCCTGATGCTGATCAGCGCCGCGTGCTCGAGGAGATCGCAACCCTGTCGGACCGTCTGGTCGTCATGAGCGAACGCGGCTCGGAGTTTCTCCAGCAGGTGTATCACGTGCCCGCGCAGAAGATCGATCTGATCCCGCACGGCATTCCGGACATCCCCTTTGTGGATCCGAGCTTCCACAAGGACCTGTTCGGCGTCGAAGGCAAGATCGTGCTGCTGAGCTTTGGTCTGCTTTCCCCCAACAAGGGTATTGAGAATGTGATCGAGGCCCTGCCCGCCATTCTCGCCCGCCACCCCAATGTGGTCTACATCGTGCTGGGGGCGACCCATCCTCACGTCCTGAGGAACGAGGGCGAAACCTACAGGCTTTCCCTGCAGTGGCTGGCCCGGGAGAAGGGCGTGGAAAGTCATGTGATCTTCTATAACCGATTCGTCGCCCTCGAAGAGTTGGTTCAGTTCATCAGCGCTGCGGACATATACATCACGCCCTATCACGATGAGGCTCAGATCACCTCCGGCACCCTGGCCTACACGCTCGGCGCCGGCAAGGCCGTCGTCTCCACGCCCTATTGGTATGCCGTGGAAATGCTGGCCGCGGACAGGGGCGCGCTGGTGCCGTTCCGCGATCCGGCTGCTCTGGCCGAGCAGGTTAATGCCTTGCTCGACAATGAATCCAAACGCCATGCCATGCGCAAGCGCGCCTACCTCTTCGGGCGGGATATGACCTGGCCGCAAGTGGCGCGGCGCTATTTGCAGAGCTTCGAACGTGCCCGCGCCGAGCGCCGTCACTTCGCCCAGGCCGAGTTTGCCGTCAAGCCCCTCGACCGACGCGCCGAGGAATTGCCGCCTCTCAAGCTGGATCACCTGCGCCACATGACCGATGAGACAGGCATCCTGCAGCACGCCATTTTCACCATCCCCAACTATCGCGAGGGCTACACCACCGACGACAACGCCCGGGCGTTGATGGTGAGCGCGCTCCTGGAGCAGGGCGGCATCCAGGGCGCCGTACAACTCGCAACCCGCTATCTGGCCTTCACCTGGTATGCGTTCAACACCGAGGTTCGGCGCTTTCGCAACCTCATGGACTACCAGCGCAATTGGCTGGATGCCCGGGGTTCGGACGACAGCCACGGCCGTGCGCTCTGGGCCCTGGGCGCTCTGCTCGGCCGTTCCACCACGCCGGCGCTTCAAAACATGGCCGGGAGCATCTTCGAACAATCCCTGCTCGGCATCCTCGATACCACCAGTCCGCGCGCCTGGGCCTTTGCTCTGATCGGCATTCACGAATATTTGCAGCGCTATGCCGGCGACCGCCGCGCCGGCCAGGTGCGGGACGAACTCGCCGGCAGGTTGCTGAGGCTCTACCAGGACAATCGCGAGGACCAATGGCGTTGGTTCGAGGGACGGCTGACATACTGCAATGCCTCCCTGTCGCAGGCCATGCTATTGTGCGGCCAATCCACATCCAACGACGCATTCACCGAAGCCGGCTTGGAGTCCCTGACATGGCTTTCTGAGCTGCACCACTCGCAGTCCGGCGGAGGGCATTTCGTGCCCATCGGCTCCAATGGCTTCTATCCGCGGGGCGGCGAACGCGCCCGTTTCGATCAACAGCCCGTGGAGGCGCAGGCAATGATCTCCGCCTGTCTCGAGGCCCACCGGATCAGCGGAGAAGCGCGCTGGCGCAAAGAGGCCCGGCTGGCTTTCGAGTGGTTCCTCGGAAGGAACGACCTGAACCTCCCTGTCTATGATCCGACCACGGGAGGCTGCCGCGACGGCCTGCACCCCGATCGGCTAAACGAGAACCAGGGCGCCGAATCGACTCTGGCCTTTCTCCAAGCCCTGATGGAACTCCGACTGGCAGAAAACCCTTTGGGGACCGCTGACCGCGATGACCATGGCAAACCAACCTTCGCAGCTCTTTCTTCGTCACCCACGCAATCCGATACTGACGGCCGCGGACTGGCCGTACCCCGTCAATAGCGTATTCAACCCCGGAGCGACGCGGCTGGCCGACGGCACCACGCTGCTGCTGTGCCGGGCCGAGGACCGCCGGGGCATATCCCATCTTTCTTCGGCGCGCTCTGCGAACGGCAGGGACACCTGGGCCATCGCCCCTGTGCCAACTCTGATGCCCGATCCGGAGCACTTCCCTGAGGAGCTCTGGGGCATCGAGGATCCGCGCATCACCTATGTCCCGGAACTCGCGCAGTTCGCCGTCGTCTACACCGCCTATGCACGCGGCGGGCCGTGCGTGGCGCTGGCACTGACGCAGGACTTCCAACACTTCCGGCGCTTTGGGGCCATCATGCAGCCCGAGGACAAGGACGCCTGTCTCCTCCCCCGCCGCATCGATGGGCACTGGGCATTGATCCACCGTCCCTCCAGCGCGATGACGGCGCATATGTGGATTTCCTACTCAGACGACCTGCAAAACTGGGGCGGCCACAAGCTGATGCTGGAAGCGCGCCTCGGTGCCTGGTGGGACGCTGCCAAGATCGGTCTCTCTTGTCCGCCGATCGAGACCCCTGAGGGGTGGCTAACCATCTACCATGGCGTGAAGGAGAACGCGGCTGGCTCCATCTACCGCATGGGCCTGGCCCTGTTCGACCTTGAGGCGCCCGACCGCTGCCTGAAACGCGGCGATGAGTGGATCTTCGGCCCCGAGGAGCCCTATGAGCGGCACGGAGATGTGGACAACGTGGTCTTCCCCTGCGGCTACACCGTGGCGACCGACGGCGATGAGGTCCACCTCTACTATGGGGCCGCGGATACATCCATTGCCATGGCCACCGGAAGTATCCGTTCCATGCTGGATTGGTTGAAAAGCCAAGGCACGGCCGTACCCTGAAGCGGCAAAAAGACACGCCGTACGCGAGACTGGCCACGATTGCAGGGGCTCGAGTGTCGCCTCGAGTGCTTGGCCGCCCAAATGGCGCCTTTCTCGCATGACGGGGGGGGATACCTCATAGTCCAGCGGATGCAGCCTGTAACCTTGGAAGCTGGCGGGAAGGCGCTATGTACGCCAGACCACCTTCCCTGATCGCTGTCCCCTTCTGTCTTGGCTCGGCGGCGCGTGCCTGTTCTGGGCGCCCCACCTAGGGCTGCCACCCGCCAAACTGGCTATTGACTTGGACTGTGATTGTCCTCATAATGGGACTCCATCATGACGTAGTTTGCCCGGTTGGATCATGTGCCGTGCCCCCAGCTGGGCAGGAAAAAGCCATGAAAAAAAACTTGCGCCCTGCAGTTCTGTCGGCTGTCTTGTTGATTGCTCTTGCACTGAATGGGGCCTTTCCGCACAGCGCCCTAGCTGACGAACCGGCGCCGCCCCCGCCGGACGCGACCGAGCCAGCAGCGGCCCCCGCCGAACCCCCAGCAACCGAACAGCTAAGCGAGACGCCTCCGACTGAGCTCCCCCCAACCGAAACGAGCCCCGTTGGCGGATCGGCGGAGACCACGCCGTCCGAGGTGATACCGGAACTGCCGCCGGACACCCAGCTGGTAGTGCTGGATTCCACCGGCGAAGAGCTGTCGCTGAGCAGCACCGAAGCCGCGCTCATTCTTGCCACCGGCGATCCCATGTGGTGTCCCGATGGACAGACTCCAGGCGGCGCCGGGTGCACAGGCGGTTTTTCCGTATTCGATAACGGCATTGGTGGCGGTTTGCTGCCGTACCTGCAGGCGAATTCAGCATGGTACACGGGCCCGGGAACGATCTACGTGTCCTTCCTCTACAACAGCGCCGGTGAAGGCGGTCCGATCGTGATTGACAGCGCGGACGGCTACGGCTTGTGGGATCTGACGATCCAGGGCGGCTGGGACTTCGGGATACTCAACCAATACAGCGGCATTCCCTCGACCTTCAACGAGGCGCTGCAGATCCTCAACTGGAACTACGACGTCACCCTCAACGATCTGCTCTTCGTTGGCACGGGCACCAGTGCCAGCGTCACTGTGAACACATCCGGCAACATCGAACTCAATAATGTCGAGGTGGATAGCAATGGCGGTGGCGCGGGCGCCGTGCTGGACAACACTTCCGGCTCGGGCAGCATCGAGGTCAACTCCAGCAGCTTCCACGACAATATGACCATCGGTATCCAGGCGCTCTCCAACAACAACATCACCTTGACCGATGTGGATGCCTACGACAACAGCGGCGGCTCCGGCGCAGTGCTCGACAACTGCCAGGCCGCCGTGACCTGCAGCGCCACCTTCGCCGGCACTGTGACCGTCTACCCCGGCGATTTCAGCGGCAACGGCGACAATGGCCTGGAGGTCAGCTCCAACGGCTACATCCTTACTGTGGACATCACGGCTGATGATAATGGCCAGTCCGGCGCGGTGCTCGACAACTCGCTGGCCGACAATCCGCAGTCTGTGGTGGTCGGCTACCAGTACGGCAACGAGTTCAACGACAATGCCGACAACGGACTGGCGGTCCGCTCTCAGGGCGATATCACACTCTTTCAAGTTACCGCGGATGACAACGGGCACACCTCTGGCTATGCAGGCGCCGGCGCGTACCTCGACAACACCTACGGCAACGGGGACACCTTCGTCTACAACTACAACGTCTACACGGACGCCTACGGCGAGTTCAACAGTAACTACGCCGACGGCCTGGATGTTCTCTCCAACGGCAACATCGAGCTTTGGTATGCGACCGCCAATGACAATGGGAACACTGGCAATGCCAGCCCAGTTTGGGGCATGGGTGCCTACCTGGACAACTGCAATTGGGACGGGGTGGAATGCGACGGCACGGGCTGGGTCGAGGTCAATCACAGCGATCTCAGCGGCAACTACAGCCGCGGCCTCCACGTGTACGCGTCCGGGGATATCGATCTGACGGATGTGATTGCCAATGACAATGGCACCACTGGCAATGGCGATCCTCTCTACGGCACAGGGGCGTACCTGCACAACGGCGACGGCAGCGGCGGCGTGACCATCACTGGCGGCGAGTTCGGCAACTATGTGGCTGGCGGCAACTACGGCGACGGGCTGAACGTGTATTCCACCGGCGATGTCTATCTCGCCTATGTATTCGCCGACGACAATGGCGCCGGCAACACCAACACGACCTACGGGAATGGTGCCCTTCTGGATGCCTGCCTGGTGAACGCTGGGGCCTGCGCGGGCAGCGGATACGTGTACGTCTTCGCTAGCGAATTCAGCAGCAACTATAGCGAAGGCCTGACGGCCTTCTCCTCGACCAACATCTGGCTGAACTACTACGTCTCCGCGGAGGACAACGGGCAGGGGCTGAACGTCGGCGTCGGCTCGGGCGCCATCCTGGTGAACAACTTCACCGGCGCAACTGGCTCCATCTTGCTGTATGGCCCCATTACCCTGAACAACAACTTCGCCAATGGCCTCACGGCGGAATCCAATGGCGGCATCTACATGACGGGCGTGGACGCCAGCGATAACGGCGGATACGGGGCAGCCCTCACCACCAGCAGCGGCACGGTCACGATCGATCCGAGTACTTTCAACTCGAATACCGGCTACGGCGTGACCGTCAGCGCCACGGATGACGTGGTCCTTGCGGATGTGGAGGCCAACGACAATGGCAGCTTCGGGGCCTCGATCATCACGACCAGCGGGTCGGTCTCCATAGACCCCGGCCTTTTCAATGTGAACACCAGCTTTGGCCTCAGTGTCAGCGCGGGCGATGACGTTCTGCTTGGCAATGTGGAGGCCGGCGGCAACGGCAGCTTTGGCGCTTCAATCATCACCTCCGCAGGCAGCGTCAGCATTGATCCGGGCCTCTTCAATTCCAACACCAGCTTTGGATTGAGCGTCAGCGCCACCGATGACATCAGCCTGACCGATGTGGATGCCGGCGACAATGTCAGCTTTGGGGCCTCGCTCATTTCGAGCAATGGTGCCGCCACGGTCGACGCCGGCAACTTCAATTCAAACACCAGCTTCGGGCTCAACCTCAGCGCCGTGGATGACATCAACCTGACCGATGTGGTTGCCGGCGACAATGGCAGCTTTGGGGCCTCGCTCGTTTCGAGCAATGGTGCCGCCACTGTCGATGCCGGCAACTTCAATTCAAATACCAGCTTCGGCCTCAGTGTCAGCGCCGTGGATGACATCACCCTGGCCGACGTGGTTGCCAGCGACAATGGTAGCTTTGGCGCTGCTATCATCACGAGCGCGGGCAGCGTCAGCATTGATCCGAGCCTCTTCAATTCCAACCTCAGCTTTGGATTGAGCGTTGGCGCCGCGGGTGACATCATGCTGGCCGAAGTGGGCGCAGACGACAACGGCGGCTTCGGCGCTTCCTTGACCACCAGCAACGGCGGCGTCTCGCTTGATCCGGGTTCCTTCAATTCCAACATTGGATTTGGTCTGGCGGTCAGCGCCACCGACGACATCGCCCTTGGGGACGTAAGTGCCAGCGACAACGGCGGCTTCGGCGTGGCCCTTGCGACCACTGGCGGCGGCGTTACGATCGACCCCTCTTACTTTGACTCGAACACCGGCTTTGGCCTCAGCCTCAGCGCCACCGGCGACGTCCTGCTGCGCGATGTGAGTGCCAGCGACAACGGCAGCTACGGGGCCTCGATCGCGACCACCGCCGGGAGTGTAAGCATCGATCCCAGCTACTTCAATTCGAATTCCTCCTTCGGTTTGGGCGTCAGCGCCCTCGGCGGCATCCTGCTGGTGGACGTGGAGGCCAGCTACAACAACACCTACGGCGCCGGTGTCTCGAGCGGCGGCGGTTTGCAGATCCGCCACAGCAACTTCGACTGGAACACCACTAGTTTTGGCCTTGGCGCCAGCGCAAGCGGCACTTCTGCGTTTGAAGATGTCAGCGCCGTTCACAATGGCGGCAATGGCGCTTCGATTTCCAGCGGCGGGAACGTGATCGTGGATCCCAGCCTGTTTGAGTGGAACAGCGGTGTCGGCTTGAGCGTGTCCTCGGGCGGAGATGTGAGCCTTGGCCTCATGAGCGCCAGCCACAACACCTCTCTCGGAGCCTCCATTGCCAGCGGGGGGAATGCCTTTGTGGCAGAAGGCGCCTTTGACTCGAATAGCGCGACCGGCCTGGCCATCGCCGCAGGCGGCAACGTGGTGCTCGCGAATGTCGGCGCCAATCACAACGGTGGTGCGGGGGTCTCCGTTGCTGCCGGTGGCAGCATCTCTGTCCAAGGTGGATCTTTCAGCGGCAATACAGGCGACGGGCTGAGCCTGTCATCAGCTGGCAACATCCGGGTCTATTGCGCCACCGCCCTGGGCAACGGCGGCTACGGCTTGGATGCCAGCCTGCCTGGGGTCCTCCGTGTCAAGGGCAACGACTTCTCCGGCAACACGGCTGGCGACGTGAATGTGAGCGGAGGCGGGACGTTGCGTGATCTTGAACGCCTCTGCGAGGGCTGGCCTCATTGGGACAGCTCGGGTCTGCCCTGGAACGTGATCCACGTGACCAATGGCGATGCTCAAAGCCTCAGCTGCACGGGATTCGGCGGGACCGTGCTGATCCTGCCCAGCTGGGACCACGTTGCCATTCCGTGCCCGATCGCTGGCGATGCCTCGCTGACCTCGGTCGCAGAAGATGGGCTTCCCGGTCAGTTGGGAGAAAACTACACCTTCGTATCCGGTCTGGATGCGCAGGTCCGGCCCGCGGTGGACGGCATCATTACCATCGATTTCCTCATCCCGCCCTCCAGCTTTGACTCGCACCTGATCATCCTCCACTGGGACGGCTCCAATTGGGTGGATCGGGGCGGCATCGAGACGCAAGACGACTTCTTCGAGATCACATCCCGCGAGGCTGGCGTCTACGTGTTAGTGAAACAGTAGACGGCCGTCCGACTCCTGATAGAATTCCGAGGGATGGCGAACAGCCATCCCTCACGTTTCCAATGAGGCAGAAATCCATGAGATCCTTTGCATCGAATATCTTCGCCGTCCTGATCGCAGCCTTGGTCTTGACCGCCTGCGGCGGCCGGAGCGCGCCGGAGGCGACCCTGGCACCCACAGCCAGCGCCACCTTCGACTACTGCAGTTCTGAGAATGTCAGGGGCGCGGCTGGCGCCGTCAATGAATTCATGCGGCGCTTCGACGACGGATCGGTTCTGGCCTCAAACGTGCCGCGCAGCCAGCTGGCGCCGCATATTTCGGCGCTGCAGGACATCCGCCGTGGGGCGCAGGATCAAGGCGTGCCGAGCTGCCTGACGGAGCTCAAACGCCTACAGCTTGTGCACATGAATACTGTTATCAACACCTTGCTGGCGTTTCTCGGCGGAGGTTCCCAGAGCGGCGTGACACAAGGCATCGAAGTTGCCCGCCAGCAGCACGATGACTACGTTCTGGAATTGGCGCGCCTGATGGGCGTCACGCCGGTGGTGCTGACCCCGCCACCGACGCAGCCCGTCACGCCGGGAGCTGTGCCGGGTCCGGGTATCGTCGCCATCAATCCAGGACCATTCCCGATCAATCTGCGTGCAACGCCAGCCGGAGACGGCGACCTCGTTGCCACGCTGGACGTGGGTCAGTCGGTAACTGCACTGGCCGCCTCTTCAGACGGACAATGGTATCAAGTCGTGGTTCCTGGGCGTCCCGATGAAACGGCATGGGTGCTGGCCACCGACGTGAGGTTGGTCAACGCAACTCCGTAGTTGGAGTGACTAGAGCCCCTAGGCGGCACTTGGGGGAGCGCGCCGTGATCGCCCCCGGGTGAATCGCGCAGGCTGCCCCGCAACGACCGATGGCTGTCGTTGCGGGGCAGCCTGTTGATGATTATGGTTGTGCCACAACGAAGGGCGAGATCGTCCCCTCGTTGTGGCCCTCATTGCTCTCGTCAACCTGACCGTTGGTATCCACGATGGCCAAAGAGGTCTTGTTGACCGGATACCAGCTCGCGAATGTGTAATCACATTCCAGGACGCGGCCGCCGCCCGGGTTGGAATTCTCCACGTCCCAGGTGCAGTGCGGTGAGGCGCCTGTGCTGAGACCGCACCAGACGACCGTATAGGGACCCGAGACAGCATTGCCCTGATCGTGGGCTTGGATGTGCACATGCCCCGGCTGCCCCATGACGGGTGTACTAGGCGAGATGCTGAACTCGGAGATGATCAGAGCGGGCATCCCCCGGGCTGCGGGCGCTGCCGGCGCTTCCGGCGGGGCCGCTGCCCCGACCACGGCCAACGTGTCCGGAATACAAGCGGATGTCGTGGTGCTGGCGGCTATCCTGGCATGGCCGCCGGCATATTCGATGTACCACCACGTCCCGGCGTCGTTCTTTCCGGCCACGGGTGCCGTTCCCCCCTGGAGGATAGACCCAACTGCCTCGTAGTCCCTGCTGGGCTCGGCCCGGACGTTCGCCTTGAGATTCGCCGTGACCATCGGTTGACAGACCGCTGCTCTGGGCGCCGGACCCCCTGGCGCCGGCGGCTCCGTCGGCGGGGAACCGCTGGCCTGGGCAGTCAGGACCAGCGCTGCTGCTGTCCGTGCAAGGTCTTCCTGTGACCCTATGGGTGCTGCTGGTGCCTGTGGCGCCGCAGTCGAAACGCCGCATGCGACGGCTGCCAGTCACACAACCAGCACTGCACTCAATGCCCGAGCACGTTGCCTTTTCATTTCTTGCCCTCCCGAATCCTTACTCTGGCACGTTGCACACCTCCCCCCGCACGATTCCACTATAGGGACTCTCGGGGGAAGATCAAGGCTCACTATTTTGCCGCAGTGCGTATGCTTGACGACTTATCCGGCATGACAACTTGAGTAGCAAGCCGCCGACTTAGGCCGGGAGAGCACCCAAAAGCCTCCCATCCCCGGTCTCTAGTCATGGCAGGTCGCTCTATTGCAGAGAGAGGACAGATCAGGCCGCTTGAAGCATCATTCTCGCCGCCCGCCGTCCGATCTCGACCGCGAAGTTGGTGCCCCGATCCCAGGGATATACCTGGCTCATGGAGGCAAAGTACAGTCCCTCGATGGGCGTCTGGATGGACGGTATGTTCTTTGAATGATTGACCAGCGGGACGGGCTGGGCATAGTTGGTGCGGAAAACCCATACCTTCTTCACCCAATCCCGCTCGAAGGCGGGATTGAATCTTCTGAACGACGGGATAAAGCGCTCGACGAGCTGCTCATCGCTCAAAGAGAAGTACTCGTGACCCGCTTCCAGGTAGTCGCCGGCGTACACGATGTGATCGCCGCCGAATTTCCCCCGCGGGATGAAGTTCGTATGCTCCACTAGGGCGAGGAACGGGTAGCCTGCCTCCTTCGGCAGATTGAACCAGTAGTAGCCCTGCGGCGACAGCTGATGTTTCAGCGAGAGCACCATGACCACGGCACCCATGGAGCGTAGATCCAGCAGTCCCTTCAGGTAGGAGTCGGGCAGCTCGGGGCACAGGCGGGCCAGCAGCGCCGGCGAGGTGGTAGCGAGGACCTGGTCGTAGGTCGCAGTCCCCGCCGCATCGGTTGCCTCGAGGGCCCGACCGCCGGCGGGAGCGCGGCGTATGGATTGGACGCCGGTGCCCAGGCGCAGGTCAGCGCCCATTTCTCGCAGGCGCTGCGCCAACAGATCCGCGAAGTTCTGGAAGCCGCCTTCGAAGGTGCCGAGGCGCGTGCTGCGCGCCTTCAGGCGTGCCCACATCCATGCCATGTTCACGTCTTGATAGTACGGTCCGAACTTGCCGACAAGCAGTGGCTTCCACATCTTCTCGTATACGCGGCGACCGGCCCAGCGAGTCATCCACCCATCTGCCGTGTGGCGCTCGAGCGCTCTCCAGTTGTTCGTCAGGCGCAAGAACAATCCGACGAAACCAAAGCGCACCTTATCCATGCCAAAGCCTAGTCCGGGGAATGCCAACGCCCTGGGGATCGAATCGAACGGATACCACTTGCCGTTATGCAGCAGGACGGTATAGGGGCGCGGAAAGTGGACCTTGTCCTGCCATCCCAGCTCGCGGATCAGCCCGAGCATCCACCTGTCGGACTGGAACCAGTGGTGATAGAACTTCTCCACCGACCAGTCCCAATGCGGTTCCTTGAAACCGCTCGCCAGACCGCCCACATAATCTGCAGACTCGAGAATCGTGACGTCGTGACCCGCGCGGCGCAGGTCGTACGCCGCAGCCATGCCGCCGAAGCCTGCGCCGATGATGGCGATCTTCATGGTTCGCCATTTCCGGGCACAAAGGATTTGGTGTGAAGAATCATCAGTGTTCTCCGGTGCCTCATGCCCCCAGCCCGTTGAAGGCCTGCGTCAGCTCTCTTTCGCCTGAGCGCGCAGGGAATCGCTCCAGTGGATGCCTTCGCGGGTGAGGAAGTAGGCCCCCATCAGCGTGATCGGCAGCCACAAGGCAACATGCAGCACCAGCGTGTAGCCGGCGGCGGTCGCCTGCTCAACCCCGTACGCGACAAGCACCGCGATGCCAGGTGCGTCAAAGGTGCCTATGTAGCCCGGCGCGGAGGGGATCGTGGTCGCAAGATTGACGATGCCATTCATCAACATCAGGGCGAAGAATGAGACGCTGAAATCAAAGGCGTGCATCACGAACCAGTACTTGCCGGTTTCCAGAAGCCAGATCACCACCGAGGTCAGGAACACCATGAATATGCCAAAGGGCGAGCGCAGGGCGGCCAGGCCATCGAGGAACTTGTGCATTAGCTGGGCGGCCTTCCGCCGCAAACGCGCGGGCAGCAGGCGCTCGATAAGCCAGCCGCCGATGGTGATGCTCGCAGCTGGGAACATGGCTGCCAGCAGGAAGACCAGCAGCGCTAGGAGGAATACGCCCGTGCCGATCAGCGCCAATTGCTCGATGTTGCCCACGAGGCCGGAGCTGCTGGTCAGCCGGGCGAGCTCGGGCAGGTTGGCGAACACGAATCCCAACATGACAACGCCGTCGAAGATACGCTCCACGATGATGGTCGCCAACGACGCCGAGACGGAAATCCCGTGCCGCTTCTTGAGCACCACGGCCCGCAGTACCTCCCCGGCGCGCGCCGGGTATATGTTGTTGCCCATGTACCCGATGGCAGTGATCGGAAACATGGCCCTCGTTGGGACGTTCTGGATTGGTTGCAGTAGGTAATGCCAGCGCCAGGCGCGTGCCCAGACTGCCACAAAGTAGACCGCTATGCCCGGGAGCAGCCACCAGTAGTTCGCACTCTCCACTGCGTCCCGGAAGCGATCCAGCGGCAGTCCGCGTAGTGCCAGCCACATGAAGAACACACTGAGGAATACACCCAGCCAGAATTGCCATTTTTTCATACAGAATCATTCTATCATGGCGATTATTGAGCAGGCCTCGCGTGCCGATTGTCGGCTCTGCCCGTGGCCAGGTTCTCTTCCCAGGAAGTGGCCGGACCGCCGCACCCCGCTGGTGATTGGCAGACAAGGAAAGCAGCACGATATAATCCGCGCCATGAGAATCAAGGATCGGGCGCCCGATTTCGAACTGCCGGATCTCGATGGACGGCTGCATAGGCTCAGTGAGCAGCGCGGTCGCATCGTGGTGCTCAATTTCTGGTCCTGCGAATGCCCTCACGCCGTCCGCACCGATTCTCTCCTCACACGCTGGCAAGAACACTGGGGCGAGCAGGTCGTGCTCCTGCCCATTGCATCGAATGCAAATGAGACGATCGAAGCGCTCGCTGCCGTATCTGAGCGGCGGCGCCTTCCGCGAATCCTGGTCGATCGGCAGCATGTGGTGGCAGACCTGTACGCGGCGGTAACGACACCGCATGTCTTTGTGGTCGACCGCGAAGGCCGGCTGCGCTACAGCGGTGCCGTGGATGACACCTCGTTCGCGCAGCGCGCACCGGCTCGCTTCTTCCTTAGGGAGGCCGTGCGGGCGTTGTTGGCTGACGGATCACCGCGCCTGACAGAGACTCAGCCCTATGGTTGCGCCATCGTTCGCGAAGCATTAGAATAATCAAGTGCTCTCCTCGGAAGCGCGTGTTGCTTTTCTGCGTCGAATCCACCTCTTCCAGGAGCTGGCGGAGGAGGAACTGGAGTCGATTGCCGCGAATCTGGGGGAGGAGACCCGCGCCGAGGGGGATATGATCTACACGAAGGGCGAGCAGGCCGACCGGTTCTTCATTATCCTGCGCGGTGCGGTGCGCCTCACGCTCCCGCGGCGCGGTGGGGAGTACGAACTGGCCCCGCTCGGAGACGGTGACTACTTCGGAGAGGACTCGCTGCTTTCGGCTGCCGTGCGGACCAGCAACGCGGTCGCCACGGAGCAGGTTGTCCTGTTCAGTCTGCCTCGCACAGACCTCCTGGAGCACGCCCGGCAGCTGCCCAGGCTGAAGAAGGCGTTTCAGGTCTCGATTAGCAGCCGGCAGCTTTTGCACCGGCTCCGGTTCGATTGGCGCGGCCCCAACGAGGCCGTCCACTTCATTGCCCGCAAGCACGAAGTGGTCTTGTACCAGGCTCTGAGCCTCCCTGTCGTTGCGCTGGCAGCGCCGATCCTGCTGCTGGTGCATTTCATGCTCAGCCGCGCCTTCCTTCCCATCTTCGCAGCTGGGATCCTCTTCCTGGCGATCATCGGCTGGGCCGTATGGAATTGGATCGATTGGGGCAATGACTTCTATATCGTCACCAATCAGCGCGTCATCTGGCTGGAGAAGGTGATCGGCCTATATGACAGCCGGCAGGAGGCCCCGCTGAGCACGATCCTCTCGGTGGGCGTCGAAACCGACATGATGGGCCGGCTCCTGGACTACGGCGACGTCGTGGTGCGGACCTACGTTGGAAAGATCGTGTTCAAGAACGTGGCCCATGCATTTGAGGCGGCGAGGCTCGTCGAGGAGCACTGGAGCCGCAGCAAGCGCTCCGCCTCGCGTACAGAGCGCGAGGTGATGCGCAACGTCCTGCGGCTCAAAATGGGGCAGCCTGTGGTCTTGAGCACGGGGCAGACGCCGCCTACCGAAAAGCCGATCACACCTTCCTTCTACCGCCGCTCGATTCTGAGAGTGATAGGGGAAAGGTGGTTCAACCTGAGGGTGGAGGAAGGCGGCACGATCATCTATCGCAAGCATTGGTTCGTGCTGCTGCAGCAGACCTGGCAGCCTACAGTGCTCATGCTGCTCATCGGCGGCGGCATGCTGGCGCGGGCCATCCGGCTTGCGCAGACGCCCGGTGTGCGGTTCTTCGATTCGACGAAGGTTCCAGTGATCGACACCACCATGCTGGTGCTGCCCACGCTCATCATCCCGGTGATCCTGTGGTGGATCTATCAATACCTTGACTGGCGCAACGACATCTTTGTTGTCACCTCGGACCAGATACTAGATATCGATAGGAAGCCCTTTGGCACGGAAACCCGCCGGGCTGCGCCGTTGGAGAACATCCTCAGCACCGAGGCCGAGCGCGTGGGACTCGCCGGATATGTCCTGAACTTCGGGACCGTCTATATCACCATTGGCGGCGCGAGCCTGGATTTCCAGGATGTACGCGATCCCAGCGCGGTGCAGGCCGATATTGATCGGCGGCGCGAGGCCAGGGCTGCACAAAAACGCGAGATGGATGCGGCCGCAGAGCGCGAGCGCATGTCCGACTGGCTCGTGGCGTATCACGAGAACCAGCAGGAGATGGACGGGCCCGAGGGCCCGGACGAGGCAGTCACCAAACGCGGGTAAAATCGGCTGACTTTCCCTCGGGAAATGCATACATGGGACTTCGCGATATTGTCACGCTGCCGGACCCCGTGCTGCGCCGGAAGGCGCGGTCTGTGTCCGCCTTTGATAGGAACCTCCAGACTCTGATCGATGACATGATCGAGACCATGCGCGCCGCGCCCGGCGTGGGATTGGCTGCACCCCAGGTCCGGATCTCAGAACGGCTGATCGTGGTCGAGTACGCCGAGCCGCCTGAAGAAGATGAGCATGAGGCCGGCACCGACCCTGCGCCAGAGAAACCCGTGCAGGCAGTCAAGCCAAAGCTGTACGTGGTGGCCAACCCCGAGATCGTGAAGGCCTCTAGTGAGACCGTGACCGGGGTGGAGGGCTGCCTTTCCATTCCCGGACTGGTCGGCGAAGTGGAGCGCCACTCTGTTGTGCACATCAAGGGTCTAAACAGGCGGGGTCAGCCCATGAAGATTAGGGCTGAAGGCTGGTTGGCACGCATCTTCCAGCACGAGATCGATCACATCAACGGGGTGGTGTTCGCTGACCGAGCTACGAACGTCTGGAAGCCGGAACCGGACGAGGTGGAAGACCTCGTCTGATGGTCGCGCTGCGCCCTATCACGCCCGGTGACCTGCCGCGCCTTAGGCGGTTCTGGCAGGAGCATTGGGCGGGGGAGGAAATGATCGTGCACGGCGAGATCTTCCGAGCCGAGCAGTTGCAGGGGTTCGTCACCGACGACTGGACCGGCCTCGTTACATATTTCGTTGGGGAGGACGGGTGCGAGATCATCTCGCTGGATGCGCTCAAGGAGGGCGGCGGCACTGGCACGGCGCTGATCGGGGCCGTCGTGGATGAAGCCACCCGGCGCGAATGCCGGCGTGTGTTCCTCAGCACCACCAACGATAATCTGCACGCGCTGGGCTTCTATCAGCGGCGCGGCTTTGAGCTCGTGGGCATCCGGCGGGGCGCGATTACCGAGTCGCGGAAGCGCAAGCCGGGCATTCCGCTCATCGGCGACAACGACATCCCGCAGCGGGATGAAATCGAACTGGAATTGCGCCTGCCGGCCCAGCGCACTCCCGGGCGCGGCTCCTAGATGCATCTCAGGCACCTTTCCGTCACCAACTTCCGCAACTTCGCCAGGCTGGATGTCTCCATTCCGCCCCGGACGATCCTGCTCGTTGGCGATAACGCGCAGGGCAAGACCAGTATCCTGGAGGCGGTGTACTTCCTGGCTGCCTTCGCTTCGTTCCAGACGCACACGGACCGGCAGCTGATCAACTTCGTGGAAGCCCGCAATGCCCTGGCGGTGACGCGGCTGGTGGGGGACTATGAGCGCAACCAGAGCAAGCACCGCCTTGAAGTCCGCCTGGTGCTTGAGCCCACCGGCACCAACGGCCAGCGCCTGCGCAAAGAGATCCTGCTGGATGGGGCGAAGAAGCAGCCCAACGAGATCATTGGCCATTTCAACGCGGTCATCTTCATCCCCCAGATGTCGCAGATCATCGAGGGCGGACCGGAAGAGCGCCGCCGCTATCTGAATATGGCCCTCTCGCAGGCCGTGCCGAGCTATGCGGGCGTGCTGGCGGAATACGGTCAGGCCTTGGCGCAGCGCAATGCGCTGCTCAAGGCCCTGGGAGAGAATGGCGGCGATGCGCGGCAGCTCGAGGTCTGGGATGAGACTCTGGCACGCCTTGGTTCCCAGATCATCGCATGGCGCATCGCCGCTGTTCAGCAGATCGAACGCCTGGGCGCACGCATCCACCGTGAGTTGACGCACGGACGCGAGATCCTGCGGCTGTACTACCAGCCGGCTTACGACCCCCTGCCACAGCCCAATGCCCAAATAGGCATGAAGCTCACAACGGAGGTTGATCGTTCGGCCATCGCCATGGAAGACATCAAGAAAGGGTTCCTATCCCGCTTGGTCGAGCTGCGCTCGGAGGAGATCACCCGGGGCATGACCGTCATCGGTCCGCACCGGGATGAGTTGCGATTCCTGGGGAACGGCATTGACCTGGGCGAGTACGGCTCGCGGGGGCAGATCCGCACCACGCTGCTGGCGCTCAAGCTGGCTGAAGTCAGCTGGATGAAGGAACGCACAGGCGAGTGGCCTGTGACCCTGCTGGACGAGGTGATGGCGGAGTTGGATCTACAGCGCCGCGCGGACTTGCTGCACTATGTGGAAGACAGCGCGCAGGTCATGTTGACCGCGACCGACCTGAAGATGTTCACGCCCGAGTTTGTGGACAAAGCCGAGGTGTGGCGAGTGCAGGACGGAAGCATAGGGAAAGGCTGATGCCGCGCATATCGATTGAGACGCAGGGACTCCTGCTTCGGAATACGCAGGCAAGCGATATTCCCGCGCTTGTGCGGATGTGGACCGACCCGGACGTCACGCGGTTCATGGGTGGCCCAAGGGATGCAGCCTGGCTGCAGAAGAACTTCACGGAGGACGCTCACAATGTGGACCCGTGGCCCTACGATCAGTGGCCCGTGATCGAGAAAAGCAGCGGCGACCTGATTGGGTATTGCGGACTCCTGGACAAGGAGATCGATGGTCGGCCTGAGATCGAATTGGTATATGTGTTTATGCCATTGGCGTGGGGCAAAGGCTATGGAACCGAAATGGCATTGGGCCTTCAGGACCACGCCGTGGGTCGAATGGATCTGAAACGCCTGGTGGCCTTGATCGAGCCGGAGAACAAGGCCTCCGTGCGGGTTGCAGAGCGCGTGGGCTTGCATCGAGACAGGAATGTGATGCGGCCCCGCGGCGAGCTGATGCTATATGTTTTCGAGTTGTAGCCATGGTCAGCGGTCCGCGCTGCGCAATGGAGGAGACAATGTCAGTCAAACACGCAGATGAGGTCGAAGCCAGGCAGGTGGCAGCCGGCAAGGCCACCACCATCCGGGTGCTGATCTCGGCGCAGGAGGGACCGAACTTCGCCCTGCGCCGGTTTACCATGCTGCCCGGTGGCGGCATGCCGCCTCACACCAATACGGTCGAGCACGAGCAGTACGTGCTCCGCGGACGCGCCCGGATCGGGATCGGAGAAGACACCTACGAGGTCAGCTCCGGCGACGCGGTCTTCATCCCCGAGGGTGCGGTGCACTACTACGAGAACATGGGGGAGGAGCCTTTTGAGTTCCTGTGCGTGGTCCCCAACAGGGACGACAAGGTTACAATTGTGGACGCGGCGTCGTGTTAGGGCGCCGCTTGAATACTCAAGGAGGATCCCATGATCGGTAAGGCCATGCAAGACGTCATCAATGAGCAGATCAACAAGGAGTTGTACTCGTCCTATCTGTATCTTTCGATGGCCGCGTATTTCGAGGACAAGAACCTTCCGGGTTTCGCCAAATGGATGCACATGCAGGAGGGCGAGGAGCGCGCGCATGCGATGAAGCTCTACGAGTTCCTGGTGGACCGCGGCGGGCGTGTCGCCCTCAAGCCTATAGCGGCCCCGGAGAGCGACTGGAAGAGCGCCCTAGATCTCTTCAAGCAGGTCGCGGCCCACGAGGCCGCCGTGACGGCTTCGATCCACAGTCTCTACGAGGCGGCGCTGAAGGAGAAGGATTACTCGGCGCAGGCGATGCTGCAATGGTTCATCACCGAGCAAGTCGAAGAGGAGAAGAACGCCGCGGAGATCGTGGCTCAGCTGGAGTTGGTCGAAGCGCGCGGCACTGCGGTGATGATGGTCGATCATCGCCTGGGGAAACGCGGCGCATAGGCCGGCAAGAGAGGCGACGCCCCCGAAAGTCATAAGGCCCGCGCACATGTGCGCGGGCCTTGTTCGATATAGATGGGCATTCAGATGGGATTGCCCGGAGCTTAAGCTTGGTTCCCGCGGGCGGGGTCTGCGCTGGAAAGTGCGGCGTTCATGCCGTGCGGCTGCGTCTTGCCGGAACGCGGCAGGTACACCGAGAATATCGATCCTTCGCCCAACTTGCTCTTGACCTCCATGCGCCCCCCGTGCCCCTGAACGATCTCTTTGCAGATGGAGAGCCCCAGTCCCGTACCGGATACCCGCCCCTCCGTTTCGTGGACGCGGTAGAACTTCTCGAACAGGTAGGGGATGGCGTCCTCTGGGATGCCGAGCCCCTTGTCCTCCACGCTGATGCAGGTGCTCGATTCCCCAGCGGAGGCGCTCACCAGGACGGAGCCGCGCGGGCGGTTGTACTTGATCGCGTTGCTGATCAAATTCAGCACCACCTGCTTCAGCTTGTCTCGGTCCGCCTCCCAGGGTGGTAAGCCATCCACGCCCTCGACGCGGATCTCCACCTGCTCCTCTTGCGCCTTGGAGTTCAGAAGATCCCTGCACTCGAAGATCAGATCAGCAACGTTGAACGCTGTCTTTCGGAACTGTACCCGCCCGGATTCCAGGCGCGCCAGGTCGAGGAACGAGGCGGCCATCGAGTTCAGGCGCAGGGTCTCCGTATGGATGTTGTCTATGATCTGCTCCCGCTGCTCGCGGGCCATCTCCGGCTGCAGCAGCAGGTACGTGGCTGTGCTCAGCGATGCCAGAGGCGTGCGCAATTCGTGCACGAACTCCGAGATCAGGTCGGACTGCTGGAAAAGACGGGCGTTCTCGATCGCAACCGCGGCCTGCGCGCCGAGGACCGATAGGATGGATTCATCGCCCTCGGTGAATTTGCCTTTCTGCTTGTTCAAGGCCTCCAGCACGCCAACGACCTTGTTCTTGGTGATGAGCGGCACGCCCAGCAGCGACTTTGTCGGGCGGCCTGTAACGCGGTCCACGTTGTCGAAGAAGCGCGGATCATCCTGAACGTCGGCGATGCGCACGGACTTGCGGTTGAGGACGATCCAGCCTGCGAAGCTGCCGTCCAGCGGCAGCACTTTGCCTCGCAGCGTGGGCTCGTCCAGGTCGGTGGCGACCTGGAAGTAGAGCTGCCGCGTAAGGTTGTCGTAGAGCAGGATCGAGGCCGCCTCCGAACGCGTGACCTCGGCGGCCGCGCGCACGATGCGTTCGAGCAGCACGTCCAGGTCCAGAGTGGAGGCAAGGTCCCGGGAGATCTCGATCAGCCGGCGGTAGCCGTCAAGTCGTTCGGTCTTGATTTCAGCCATGGGGCGGGCACCTTACGTTGGTCATAATTCTCGATGCTTTGCGGTCCGTGTCGATGAGGCTCTGCTGCGGGACCCGAGCTCCCGCCGGGGCGCGGGAGACTGCCCGTTCACGCGGTTTTCTCGGAGGCCAGGATCTTTTCCGCGATCCCCATGATCTGCTGCGAGGTGACAGCATCTGGCATGGCGACAACGGCGGGCAGTTGGCGCCGCGCAGCCGCGGCCATCAACTCCGGTGCGGCACTCAGAGTCGCCGCAATAGGGTGCCCAAGGCGCTCTTGCGCCATTGCCCATGGCAGCTGGGTATTGTGCGGCCGACGGTTGTTCATTACAACGGTGATCATCGCTGGGTCTATGCCCAGATCGGTCACCCCATCGATCAAGTGCCGCGTACCTGCGATTGCGTTCGGTGATGCCTCGACCACAACGATCCAGCCTTGGCAAAGCGGTAGGATCTTCTCGGTCCCCGCAGAGAGCGCCGATCCAAGGTCCAACACGATGTAGTCGCAGAGCGAGGCAAGACCATCGAACAGGGCCTCGAATTGCTCTGACCGGCCGAGAAGCGCCGCATCGCCCGGAGTCGCTGATGAGGGAAGCAGTCGCAGTCCGGAGCTGTGAGGGAGCAGGGCGGCGCGGACGCGCTCTGGGGTGATCTCGTCCGCAGGCGCAGCAAGCAGGTCACTCAGAGCCCTCGGATTGGGCGTGCCCAGGTCCACCCCCAGTGTCCCCTTCCCTGGGGTCAGTTCAGCCAGGATCACCTCTGCCTGGCTTCCGACGCGCAGCGCTGCGGCCAGGTTCGCCGCCAAGGTAGAGACTCCCAACCCGTCGAAGGCCGCAAGTACGGCGATCGCCCTGCCGCGATCGGCCGCAGCTGCTACGGCCGCCTGTCTTTCACGTGCGTGTTCCAGTAGCTGGCGGACATGGGATTGCAGCCGCGCCGGACTGGTCGGCTTCGTCAGGTAGTCATCCGCTCCGACCTCAAAGCCCGTGACCTTGTCTTCCAGCTGTGATTTTGCGGTAAACATCAGGATTGGCGTGGACCGGGTGCGGGGGTCCTTCCTGAGCCGGCGCGCAACCTCATATCCATCCATGTCCGGCATCATCACGTCCAGAAGAATCACATCCGGACGTTCGCTTTCGGCCTTCGCCACCCCCTGTTCGCCGCTGGAGGCGGCAGTGATCTCATAGCCCTGATGCTGCAGCATCAGGCCAACCAGCCTCAGCGTATCAATGTCATCATCGATGATGAGAACCTTCTCTGGCATTCCGTCCCAACCAGACAAAGTCTAGCATAAAGGAATTGTTCAGGCAAGCTACCGCCACGCTTCGGGCGGCTGTAACGTTCCTCTCACACGGAGATGCTATAATCCGGGTGCAACAAGAAGATGCGCTTCGCCCCTTGGGGGCATCTTCTCCCGGGGATGACAGGCTTCGACGGAAGAGGCTGGTCCCGGAATGCGAGCCGAGCGGCGCCGACCTCGTAAACTCAGCGCAAAAAATCAAGTGCCAACAGCACTTCCTATGTTGCCATGCCTCTCGCTGCATAAGCGATTGATGTGACAGCACGGCCCCTTGATGGGGCCGCGTCCGCCGGCACCGCTCTCCGCCGGGTGACGGGTCGGGCGTGACAAAGGTGGAGTGCCGCACACGACTCTGCTAACTGTGCGAAAGACCAGCAGATGGCTGCAGGGTTACTTGCCCGCCGGGGTCCCTGCGGTGACTAAAATCGGCAGGCTACGCTCGTAGAGTTTCGTGCTCGAATCTTTCGGACGCGGGTTCGATTCCCGCCATCTCCACCAAGCTGTTTGACCAGCAGTTCTACTGCTGGTCAAACTCAATTAAGTGGGAGGACCGCGGCTCAATAGCCTGCCACAGGATATGACCAGATCCAAGCGCGCCACGCTCCTGCTGTTGTTCCTGGTGTCCGCCTGTGAGGTTCCGGCCGCAACTGCGCCAGCGACAGAGCTGGTGCATCCATCGCCCTCGCCTGTTTCGACATCCACGCTGCCGCCGTCACCTGTACCTCCTGCGGCCACGGCAACCTTGGCCCCCGCGCCGCGTATGTTCACAGAGGAATTTGACGCCGGAGCACCGCATTGGATCTTCGTGCAGGCGGGCGGAGGCGCGCAGGCTCCGGATGCGAGTGCAGACACTGGTTCCCTCAGATTCAACCTGATCGCTCCGGATCAGTGGGCCTACGCGTTGTATGACGCGCACGTGTACGCCGATGTCCGCCTTGGCGCACGCGTGGAGTTCGGCGCAGGCGGCCGGGGTTCCGCCGGCATGATCTGCCGGTACGACCAGGCTGCCGGTTGGTACGAGTTCAACATATTCGCAGACCGGACCTACACACTTCTGTTCGGGCAGTGGCTCGCTGAGGGTGTGGCACGCTACACGCCGCTGGTCATTGCTGAGTCCGAGGAGATTATTCCATCGGGGAACGAGATCGGCCTCGTGTGTGAAGGTGATATCCTGACACCCTACATCAATGGAGTCCAGATGCGTCGGCGTCAGGAGACGCTGCACGTTTTGCACGAGGGCAGGATCGGCGTCTCGGCGGCTTCGTTTGAAGACTCGCCGCTGGAGATCTCGTATGACTGGATCAGCGTGGGCAGCCCGTAGGGGGCACCCAGCAAGCGAAATGTGTCAGATCTCACGAAGATTCTACGATCTGTTAACGATATTCTTTCACAGCCGGGGTATCCTGTGAACAATATCTGCAGCTCTGCCTGCGGAGACGGGCGGCGTCAGGGGGCCAGGACGAGCCCGCCGCGTGTATGCTCATAAGGAGCCAGAAGTATGGGAAAAATCATTGGAATTGATCTCGGAACCACCAACAGCGTCGTCTCCGTGATGGAAGGCGGCACTGCGACCGTCATCTCCACTGCGGAAGGCGGGCGCCTGTGCCCGTCAGTTGTGGCGTTCAATAGGAACGGTGAGCGGCTGGTCGGCCAGACCGCCAAGCGGCAGGCCGTGGTCAACTCCGAGAACACCGTCTATTCCATCAAGCGTTTCATCGGCCGCCGCTTTGAGGAGACCGAGGTTGAACGCAAGATGGTCTCTTTTGAAGTAGTGCAGGGCCCGGCAGATGATGTGAGGGTGAAGATTCCGGTCACCGGACGCGAGTACAGCCCCCAGGAGATCAGCGCCATGATCCTGGCGAAGCTGAAAGCGGATGCCGAGGCGTATCTCGGCGGTCCCGTTACGCAGGCGGTGATCACCGTGCCGGCGTACTTCAATGACAGTCAGCGCCAGGCGACGAAAGATGCGGGCAAGATCGCGGGCCTCGAGGTGATGCGGATTATCAATGAGCCGACGGCCTCGGCCCTGGCGTACGGCCTGGACAAGAAGAAGGATGAGACGATACTTGTCTTTGACCTCGGCGGCGGCACGTTCGACGTGTCCATCTTGCAGGTAGGCGAGGGTGTGGTTGAGGTCAAGGCCACCCATGGTGATACGCACCTGGGCGGCGATGACTGGGATCAGCGCATCGTGAACTGGGCCGCGGATGAGTTCAAGAAGGACCAGGGCATCGATCTGCGCTCCGACCGGCAGGCCCTCCAGCGCTTGCGCGAGGCTGCCGAGAAGGCCAAGATCGAGTTGTCATCCGTCATGGAAACTGAGATCAACCTGCCGTATGTCACGGCGGACGCCAGCGGCCCGAAGCACCTGCAACTGAAACTCAGCCGCGCCAAATTCGAGCAGATGACCGAGAACTTGCTCAATCGTTGCCGGCAGCCTTTTGAATCGGCGCTGAAGGACGCCAAGATGACGGCTGCCAATCTCAACGAGGTGGTTCTGGTCGGCGGCGCCACGCGCCTGCCGATGGTCCAGGAATTGGTGCGGAACCTGACGAACGGCAAGGAGCCGAACAAGGGCGTCAATCCCGACGAAGTGGTCTCTATTGGCGCAGCCATTCAAGGCGGCGTGCTTGGCGGCGAAGTCAAGGATATCCTGTTGCTCGACGTGACCCCGCTTTCGCTGGGTGTTGAGACCCTGGGCAGCGTGATGACCAAGATGATCGAGCGCAATACCACCATCCCGGTGCGCAAGACCGAGACGTACTCCACCGCTGCGGACAGCCAGACGGCGGTGGACATCCATGTACTCCAGGGCGAACGCGAATTGGCAGGGGACAACATGTCGCTCGGTCGTTTCCGTCTCGACGGCATACCGCCGGCGCCGCGCGGCATACCGCAGGTGGAGGTTACCTTCGATATCGATGCCAACGGCATCCTGAACGTGACCGCCAAGGACAAGGCCACCGGTAAGGAACAGAAAGTAACGATTACGGCTTCGACCAACCTGGACAAGGGCGACATCGACCGCATGGTGCAGGAAGGGCGGCAGCACGAGGCCGAGGACAAGAAGCGCCGCGAGTTGATCGACGCACGCAATACCGCCGATAACCTGGCCTACCAGCTGGAGAAGACGCTGCGTGAGCTGGGAGAAAAGGTCCCGGCCAACGAACGATCGAACATCGAGGGTAAGATCAGCAGCCTGAAGCAGGCCGCACAAAGCGATGAGCTCAACACGATCAAGAGTGCCACAGACGATGCCCAGAACGCCTTCCACGCGTTGAGCCAGCAGTTGTATGCCCAGGGGCAGCCGCAAGGGCAATCAGAAGGTCCCGCTGCAGGCGGCCAGTCCAAGCAGTCAAGCACCGACGAGGGCGAAGTGGTTGAAGGGGAAGTCAAGGAGTAATCGGGATCCGATAGTCGGACACCCGGCATGCAGAGCGGGCGATCATCATGATGATCGCCCGCTCTTGTTTCTTGTGGGCTTATGCCGGATTGCCGCTGCGTCTGAGTTCCACCCGGCCCTCTCGTTTGCGATCTCTTTTACTGCGGGCTAACAATGCAGGTAGGCGGGGCTGTATAATCCTTTCGATGTTAAAGAGAATCCCCAAACGCATCTGGGTCCCGGCAGCGGCGATCCTGGCAGTCATCGGTATCTTCTTGCTGCCGCCTGTCCATGACCGCCTGGCCTGGCGCGTGGACGACGTCCGAACACAGATCAAGTACTTCTTCGATCCGCCGGATCAGGCGATCTTCCTGCCCACGCAGCAGGCGGCCATCGATGCGATTGTCAATGCCACGATGCAGGCACATGCCACGGCGGAAGCGGTCACCCGAACGCCCCGGGCTACATCCACGCGCGCCGGCCCAACTGCCCGGCCGACCGGAACGCCCACGCCCCTGCCGGCGAAGGTGAATCTTCCGGGCGTGAAGTACGTGGATCAGCGCGATCGCTGGAACTATTGCGCGCCGGCAAACCTGACGATGGCGCTGAATTTCTGGGGCTGGACTGGAAACCGCGACGACGTGGCCAAGGCCGTGAAGCCCGGTGAGAACGATCCCTCCAAGAGCTTTATCGATCGCGGTTTCACCGACAAGAATGTCATGCCGTATGAGATGGTCGATTTCGTCAACAACGAAACCGAGTATCGCGCCCTCTTTCGCTACGGAGGCGACATTGATCTCGTCCGCAGGCTGCTCGCACGCGGAATTCCACTGGTGGCCGAGAAGGGCTACTACGAGGCTGACTACAAGGGCAAAGTGGCATGGCTCGGGCATTATCAATTTGTTACGGGCTACAATGACCAGGCAGAAGAGTTGATCGTGCAGGACACCTGGAACGACGGCCCGAACTTCCACATCCCGTACGGAAAATTCATGGAGGGATGGCGATCATTCAACTTTGCATTCATCGTGGTCTATCCGCTGGACCGCGAGTCACAAACCCTGAGCATTCTTGGGCCGTACGCGGATGCGGCCTGGGCGGCCCAGAACGCATTGGAGCGGGCCGATCAGGAGGTGCAGCAGCTGGAAGGCATTGATCTGCTGTTCGCCTGGTTCGCCAAGGGCACGAGCCACGTGGCGCTGCAGCAATACGTGGACGCGGCCAGCGCCTACGACCAGGCCTTCTCGCTGTACGCATTGCTCGGGGACAATGACAATGAGCGGCCCTTCCGGCTCATGTGGTATCAAACCGGCCCCTACTGGGCGTACTACTACAGCGGTCGATATCAGGATGTGATCAACCTGGCGGAGAACACGTTCAAGACGGCCAGTGCGCCGACGCTCGAGGAGAGCCTGTACTGGCGCGGACTTGCGAAGTACGCGCTGGGCAACACTGCAGGCGGCATTGAAGACGTCCGGCGCAGCGTCTACTACAACAAGAATTTCACCGCCGGGATCTCGAAGTTGCAGGAATGGGGAGTGAGGTAGTTGAGTAGTTGGATAGTCGAATAGATAGATAGCTTGGGGAGCTCGATGCGCTCGTGATTTGCGGACGCCGAGGAGGGTCACCTGGCCAGGATCACGCGTTTTGAAGACCTGCAGAGCTGGAAGAAGGCCCGGGAGTTGGCAAACCGTATGTACGACCTGACGGTCCACGGGGCATTCGCGCGGGACTTCAATTTGCGCGGGCAGATCCAGGCCGCGGCCGGATCGGTTATGCACAATATCGCCGAGGGCTTTGATGCCTGAACCAGCGCCGAATTCATCCGCTTCTTGAAAATGGCGAGGCGCTCAGCCAGTGAAGTGCAATCCGAGCTTTACTTGGCGCTCGATCGCCAGTACATTTCTGGCGATGAGCTCGAGGTCGCATACGGGCTGGCCACTGACTGCAAACGTTTGATCAACGGCATGATCGGCTACCTGCGCAAGGTGCGGCGGACCGGCTCGGTGGGTAGACCGCCCGTCGATGGCACTGCGACGTGACTGCTAGACTCGCCAACGACATGACCACCTGAGTAAGTAACTAAGTAACCAAGTAACCAGGTAACTAAGTAACTAGGTAACTAAGTAACCATGCAACCATGAAACTCCTCCACTTCGCAGACGCCCACATCGACATGCAAAACTACGGTCGGCATGACCCCGAGACCGGGCTGCCGCTGCGTGTCCTCGACTTCCTGAAATCGCTCGATGCCATCGTCGATGCGGCGATTTCAGAAAAAGTGGACCTGGTGATCTTTGCCGGAGATGCCTACAGGGATCGGGCTCCCGCGCCGACCTTTCAGCGCGAATGGGGCCGGAGAATTATCCGACTGTCGCAAGCGCAGATCCCAACCCTGCTCCTGGTTGGGAATCACGACCTGGCGCCTGCCGCCGGAAAAGCCCACGCCATCCAGGAATTTGACACACTAAATGTGCCGTTCGTTCGCGTTCTCGCCAGGCCGGAGTTCTTGAAGCCGGAGCAGCTTTGGGGACTTGCGTTGCAGGTGATTGCCTGGCCGTGGCTGTCGCGCTCCGCCCTTATCGCCTCCCGCGGGCTGAGTAGTTCCGACCCCGCAGAGATCAATCGGCAGATCACCGAGATCATCATAGATGAAACCAACGCCTGGCTGGAAGCAGCCAACCCCTCGCTGCCAATCATTCTGACTGCTCACGCCTCAGTAGAAGGGGCAGCGTATGGGTCCGAGCGGACCGTCATGCTCGGCTCCGACTGGCTTGTGCCGGCCTCGCTCGTGCGGGACCCCCGGCTGGACTACGTAGCCCTCGGACATATCCATAAACCTCAGGACCTCAATCAGGGTGGCCACCCGCCGGTGATCTATCCGGGATCCATCGAGCGCATTGACTTTGGCGAGGCCGCCGAGGATCGATTCTTTGTGATCGCTGATGTGTCGCGAGGCAGCGCCCGCCTCGAGTGGAGACAGCTCACCGGCACGCGACGGTTCATCCAGCGCCAGCTCGCCCTCACTGCGCCCGCAACCGCAGCCGAGGCATCCGCCGAAAACATCACCGAGAAGTTGAAATCCGTTTTGCCGGATCAGGATGAACTGGACGGTGCCATCATCAAGCTGACGGTGGAATACCCTCGTGAGTATGATGCCCTCATCGACGAACCCGCGCTGCGGAAACACGCGGCGAAAGCCTTCGAGTTCCATCTGGTTCGGCGCCCGCAGATCGAGGCCCGCGTCCGTCTGCCGGGTGATCAGACAGTGAGCAGCCTCTCACCGCTGGACCTGCTCCACCAGTACTGGCTGGCGAAAAACGTCGACCCCGCTGAGGCCGAGGCCCTGCAGAAGCTGGCGCAGGAGATTATCGCTGGCCACCGCGAGACGGACCGGGCCTAGTGACCCCCGGCCGTTCGGGCCAGACAATCCGGAGCAGGCCCATCGGCTCGACCAACGAAAGGATCGCGAGGCATGAGCACCGAAAAGCTCAAGTGGATGCTGCTCGCCATGTTTCTGATCCTGTGAGGCCTGATCCTGTTGGGAGTGAATGTGACCGGCCGCCTGTTCACCCTCGTGGCCGGGCCGTGCGCCGTCGTCGCAAGCCTGTTCCTGATCAACCGTCGGCACGATCGCCGCACTGTTGCAGAAAAGGAGAACAATCATGCGCGGACTGAAATGGATCTTTCTGGGCGTGTACCTTGTCCTGGCCGGCCTCGTGCTTCTGGGCGTAAGCATCGGAGGTGGAGCCATGAATACCATCGCCGGGGTTTGTGCTGTGATCGCAGGTATCCTCTTCCTGTTCAATCGCTAGGCATTCACCCCGCGACTGCGACCGGCTCGCGCAAAACGGAGACCGTCGCCTGTGTCCCGGAACTGCGGTTGAGACTGAAGCTGCAGAGAGGTCAATCTGCCCCTGTCGCTCCGCTACGGCCGGGGCGCCTGCGGTCGTGGTTGACACCCTCTCGAGTATCTCGCCAAAGCCCGCAGGATTGGTGGCGCCAAGGCACTGCTGGCTGAATTGATCCAGATCAAACCCGTGCTCACGATCCGTGAGGGCCGGGCCAAGGGCGCACGAGCAGCTGCGGACGCGCAAACGCTCCGTTGCCAGGCTCGAGGAGATCGCCGGGAACCAGTGCCTCTAGACACCGGACGCTCATCTTGCAGTCATCCAGGTTGCGGCCGAAGAGGAGGCCCGCCTGCTCTCCGGCAGGCTTGACGTCGCCATGAGCCTGCGTGAGGTTCCGGTGTGCGAATTGCCGCCCGCGAATGTGGTGCACGGCGGACCCGGAGTGATCGGTCTGGGGTTCTTCGTCCAGACGCCGGGAAAAGCGGCATAAGTGCGAATGGTATAATCCAAAAATCGGCGGGCAGTTCGCGCGCACGGCTGCAATTCTAGGAGTCCCCATGTCAGGTCATTCCAAGTGGTCCACCATCAAGCGCAAGAAAGGCGCGGCCGACGCAAAGCGCGGCGCAGTCTTCACGCGTATCACGCGCGAGCTCGTTATGGCAGCACGCGACGGTGGCGGCGATCCCACAGGCAACTTCCGGCTGCGCCTGGCCGTGGACAAGGCCCGTTCCGAGAACATGCCCAAGGACAACATTGAGCGCGCAATCCACCGTGGGACGGGAGAGGACAAGGACGCGGCAGCCTTTGAGCAGGTCTTCTATGAAGGCTATGCGCCCCACGGCGTGGCAGTGATGATTGAGTGTGTGACGGACAATCGCAACCGCACGGTGGCGGAGCTCCGTCACGCGCTGACCCACGCAGGCGGCAGCCTGGGCGAGCTTGGATCCGTGGCGTGGCAGTTCGAGCGGGCGGCCTACTTCTCCTTCCCCGCCGGCGCCATGGACTACGACAAAGCCCTGGAGCTTGGCATCGAGGTCGGGGCCAATGACGTGAACGACGACAGCGGCACCATCGAGATTGTCGGCCCTGGGGAGACTTTCAAAGCCATCGCTGACCGACTGCATGCCGCCGGTGTGCAGCCGGATGAAGCCGGATTGCGTATGCTCCCCAAGCAGGAGCTTGAGCTCGAGGTCGGGGATACGCTGCAGGTTATGAAGGCTCTGGAGACCATCGAGGAATTGGACGACGTGCAGAACGTGTTTTCCAATCTCAGGGTTTCCGAGCAGGCCCTCACCGCGCTCGAGGCCGCCTAACCTACGGCATCTGCACGCTCAATACACAGCACGGATATCTCCGTGAACCTGCTTGCGGGCTCGGGCGGTCCTGGGCAGATTCGAGGGGCGGGATGACACTGGCTCTTGGCGTAGACCCGGGAACAGCCACAACTGGATACGGGCTCGTCCGGCTCACCCGCGAGGGGACGCTGGAGGCCGTGGCGTACGGCGTGATCGTCACGCCACCGCATACGCCCGCGCAAGAACGTTTGTTGTCCCTGTTCAAGGATATGAAAGACCTGCTTGCCCTGCACCAGCCTGATACGTACGCGGTGGAGAAGCTCTTCTTCCAGCGCAACGTCTCGACTGCCATGGCTGTCGGCCAGGCACGCGGTGTGGTGCTTCTGGCGATTGCCCAGGCGGACGGGGATGTAGCAGAGTACACGCCCAACGAGGTCAAGCAGGCGGTGGCCGGGTATGGCGCCGCAGACAAGCGGCAGGTGCAGGAGATGGTGCGGACACTGCTGAACCTGCCGGAGCTTCCCAGGCCTGACGACGCCGCGGATGCGCTGGCGATCGCCATCACGCACCTGCATACCCGCCGGGAATGATTCTGGCTCCTTCGCTGAGCCATGTCTTCGCAGTGTGCCTCTCCTATGTGGTAGAACTGGACCAGCATGATTGCTACTCTGCGCGGCGAGATCATCCAGATCGAAGAGCACGCCTTCATCGTCGAGGTCGGAGGCGTCGGTTTGCGCGTGTTTGTCCCGGCCCCGTTGCGGGCGCACCTCCACGTTGGGGAGGGCATATCGCTCTACACGCACCTGGTGGTCCGCGAAGACGCCTTGACGCTCTACGGATTTGAGTCGCAATCCGAGCGTGAGCTCTTTTCCCTCTTGCTCGGAGTCGATGGCGTCGGGCCGAAGGTTTCGCTGGCCGTGCTCTCAACGCTCAGCCTGGATTCGATCCAGCATGCGGTGATGGCTGAGCAGAGTGAGGTGCTTGGACGCGTGCCCGGCGTTGGCAAGAAGACCGCGCAGAAGATCGTGCTCTACCTGCATGACCGGCTCAAGCCGTCCGATGTGCTGACAAAACTGGCGGCTCTATCCGATAGGGACGGCGAGGTGCTTGCTGCTCTCACGGCGCTGGGCTACTCGGTGGTGGAAGCGCAGACCGCCATCCAGTCGCTGCCCAAGGACGCGCCCGCGGAAGTGGAGGAGCGCCTCAGGCTGGCGCTGCAATACTTCACCGGCTGATCCGATCGGGCGGCGATCAAGCTCTCGCGGGCGGAGTGATCCGCCCGATTGTGTTTATAATGCCACGGCAGCGCATCCATGTTCCACACCGCCCTCGCTGATCGCCCCTGGAAGAGAATGCTGTGGATCGCCGCCATCGCGGCCCTCAGCTATTTGCCACACCTGCTGCAGTTGACCTACTACCGCGACGACTGGTACTACGCCTACGACGCCCTGGTCGGACCGGCAGGCGTCTTTCGCTACATGTTCGCCAGCGACCGCCCCGCACGCGGGCCGTTCCTTGAGCTGTATCAGGCGCTGTTCGGCATGGCACCCACCCCGTACCATATTGCGATGCTACTGTGGCGCATCGCGGGCGGCATCGGCGTCGTGTGGTTGTTCCATCAGCTGTGGCCGCGTCGTCCTGTTGCAGGGCTGGCCGCGGGTGTACTGTTCGCCCTGTATCCCGGCTTCACCTGGTGGGTCCAGGCAATTGAATACCAGCCCATGGTCGCAAGTGCCGCTCTCATGGTGTTCTCTCTTGGTCTGACCATCCAGGCGCTGAAACTCAGGGCGCCGCGCCTTCAGGCGGCCTGCATGGGGGCCGCGCTGGTGAGTGGCTGGCTGTATCTGTCGCTTGTCGAATACGCAGCCGGGATGGAGATCTTCCGGCTCTGCCTGATATTCCTGGCGCTCGGCGCCTTCGAACTGCGCACGTTTCGTTCGAGAGCGGTGCTGGCGCTTCGCAGATGGCTCGCCTACTTGCTCATCCCCGCCGGGTTCCTGCTGTGGCGATTCGTGTTGTTCACAAGCGAACGCAAGGCCACCGACCTTGGGGCACAGTTGGGCGCCTTTTTCGCTGATCCGATTTCGACCGGCCTGCGCTGGACCATGAATCTATTGCTCAGCTTCATCAATGTGAGCCTGGCCGCATGGGTTCAGCCACTGCTGAGCGGCTTCTTCTCGGGTACTTTGCGAGAGCAAGTGCTGGGCCTTGCCCTCGCCGTCGCCGCGGGGACCCTCGGCTGGCTGCTCCTGAGACGCGATCCACCTGCGCCCTCCCGGGAGCTTAAGACCGCCGCTGCCGGGTGGCAGCTGGAAGCGATCTGGCTCGGCCTGGCGGGGCTGTTGCTCGGCATGGCGCCTGTCATTGTTGCCAATCGGCAGATCACCCTCCCCAGTTTCTCCCATTACGCCCTGCCGGCATCGCTCGGGCTGGTGTTCGCCGCTGTCGGCATCGTGTCGCTGCTCTCGGAAAGGCGGGTGCAGGTGGCGCTCTTCAGCGCGCTGATAGGCCTCAGTGCCCTGACGCACCAGGGCCTGGGCGCCAGCGCGGTGCGCGAGGAAAGGACCATCGCTACCTTCTGGCACCAGATGGCGTGGCGCGCCGCCTCCATCGCTCCGGGCACCACGCTGCTTGTGTACTATCCTGGTGTCGACTACGGCAGCGATAGCGATGTGGTCTGGGGTCCGGCGAATTTCATCTACTATCCGCAGGCGCAGGAGCGACTCCCGCTGCGGCTGCAGGTCTCCGCGCTGACACAGGACAGAAACGCACTGAATGCCATGCTCGTGGGTAAGGATGGTGAGGAGAGCACCTATCGCGCGCACACCATGAGCATTGATCCCGGCAATGTGCTCATCGCGATCCAGTCTGCGACGGACGCGTGCGTGCGCGTGCTCGATCCTCGCTGGCCGACGTTCTCTCTGACCGATGACCCGGCGCTGCGCTCGCTGGCGGCTTCATCGCACCTTGACGCCATCGAGACCTCTGGCCCAATCCCTGCTCCGGCTGCCTCGATCTTCGGCCCTGAACCAGATCACGGTTGGTGTTTCTACTTCGAGAAGGCCGCCTCGGCCAGTCAGCTGGGGAATTGGCGGGAGGTGGCTGCCGTGCAGGCTGAGATCGCCAAACTCGGATTGCATCCGAACGACCAGATCGAATGGATGCCTTTTCTTCAAGCCCAGGCCTACATTGGCGACCTGAAGGCTGTGAAGGAGATCGCCACGCGCATCAACACCGAGAAGCTCTACCGGCAGCAGGCTTGCCAGAATCTGCGGGCGATGCCCGCTCACGGGTACTCGCTCCCCGACAAGGCGCAGCTATACGTGGACGAGTTGTTCTGCGGCGGCCAACAGTAGAACCTCCATGTCCCTGATCACGGCCACAACCCTCTCCAAGTCCTTCGGAGCGGAGGACATCTTCCGCGACGTGTCATTCTCCGTCGCCAGGGGCGCGCGCCTCGCCCTCGTGGGCCCGAACGGCATCGGCAAGACGACCCTCTTGCGTATCCTGGTTGGGCAGGAGGAACCTTCGTCGGGCAAGGTGACGCGCGCCAGGTCGCTCCGCCTGGGCTACCTCCCGCAGGAGGCGGACTTTCAGTTGGAGGGCACCGTCTGGGATGCGTGTGAATCCGTTTTCGCCGACCTCATCCGCCAGCAAGGGGAGCTGCAGGATCTTGAGGTTAAGATGGCCGATGAGGCCCGGCGCGAGCCGGCGCTGGCGAGATACGGCCGGTTGCAGCAGGAGTTTGAGCACCGGGGCGGCTACCTGTATGAGAACCGCATCAAGCAGGTCCTTACTGGCCTGGGCTTTGCAGCCGAAGATTTCCGGCTGCCCCTCGATCATCTGTCGGGTGGGCAGCGTACACGCGCGTACCTGGCACGGCTGCTGCTTTCAGAGCCGGACGTGCTGCTGCTCGACGAACCGACGAACCATCTCGATATCGCTGCTGTGGAATGGCTGGAGGGGCAGCTCAACCAATGGGCCGGCGCGGCCGTGATCGTCTCGCACGACCGCTATTTCTTGGACCATGCCTGCAACTCGCTGCTCGAGATGGCCTTGGGCGGGGCTGAGCTGTATCGCGGCAACTACAGTACCTACCTGCAAGAGCGGGAGAATCGCTGGAATCACCGCCTCGAGGTATTCGAGTCCGAGCGCGGAAAGCTGCTGAAGGATCTGGAATACATCAAGAAGAACATCGCCGGACAGAACGTCTCACAGGCCAAGGGCAAGCTCCGGCGCTTGACGCGCATTGTTCAGGCCATTGAGCAGGTGGGCATGGACGCGGTGGTTGGCACGAAATGGGCCCAGCTCGAAGTGGATGTCACCACCAGCCCGTTCAGTGTGGATGAGGCGGAAAGGCGCGTGCGCGCTCTTCGTCCACCCGTGCGCGTGCTGCCCGACCTGGCCCTGCATCTGCGCTCGACGCGCCGCTCAGGCGACCTGGTGATCCGTACCCGCGGCCTCTCAGTGGGCTATCCCGGCAAACTGCTCTTCCGCTCGCCGGATATCGAGCTTCGGCGCACGGACTGCGCCGCCCTCATCGGTCCGAACGGCGCCGGCAAGTCAACGTTGCTAAAGACCGTCTTGGGCCAGCTTGAGCCGCTGTCCGGCGAGGTGCTCCTGGGCGCCAGCCTGCACATCGGCTACTTCGCGCAGGCGCACGAAGGGCTCGATGCGCGGAATTCGGTGCTGGATGAGGTGCTGGCCGCCTCCCCGGGCATGCTGCCGCACCGGGGACGCGACTATCTCGGTCGGTACCTGTTTTCCGGCGATGATGTGTTTAAGAAAGTGGGCATGCTATCGGGCGGCGAACGCGGCCGGCTGGCACTGGCGAAACTGGCGCTGCAGGACACGAATCTGCTGCTGCTGGATGAGCCCACCAATCATCTGGATATCCCCTCACAAGAGGTCCTGCAGGCGGTGCTGGATGCCTATCAAGGCACCATCCTGCTCGTCACGCACGACCGTTATCTCGTCGACGCGCTGGCCACCCAGATCTGGGAGATCGATCCTGACGAATCGCACCTGACGGTCTTCAATGGCAGCTATTCTCAATTGAAGGAAGAACGCGAGAGGCAGACCAGGTACCAGGCGGATCGTCGCACCGAGGCCGTGGGGAAGCAGCGCCCTGCCTTGCGTCGCGCCAGGGACGCGCAGACCAAAGAGGAAAGACGAAAGACCGCCCAGGTGCAGGAGATCGAAAACAGCATCGCTAGGCTCGAGAAGCGGCTGGGTGAGCTGGGTGCCCTGTTGGAGCATGCCCCGGCGGACCCAACCGAGGTGACGCGCCTGGGTCAGGAATACGCTCGAGTTCAGGACGAGATGGACGGCAAGTTGGGCGAGTGGGAGCGGCTGACGCTCGCATAGCGCACCTCAAGAACAGGTTCGCCGCGGAGGAGAGATGGAGCGACGCGTCAAATTCGACTTTGAAGTGGACTTCAGCAACGGCGGCGGGATGCAGGGTCGGGATTTCCGCCTCGATATCCCTGGGGAAACCATCTCCGACGAGGAACTGGCGCTGGCCATCATCCGGGACATGCGCCTGCTGCTGGTCGGCGATGTGCGCATCCCGAAGAAGGAGATCGTCACCGAGCCGCACCTGCGGAAGACCCCGGCAGGCTGCATTGATCTGAGTCATACCGTGTACGACGGCCTCGTTACATACAAAGGCCTGCCCGCGCCGGTCATTTGCGATTACCTGAGCCGCGAGGCCTCCCGCGAACGCTACGCGCCGGGCACCGAATTCCAGATCGGGAAGATCGAGATGATCGCCAACACCGGCACGTATGTGGATTGTCCGTTTCACCGCTACGCGGACGGCAAGGACTTGTCCGAGGTCGGCCTGGAAGCCTTCGCAGATCTGGAGGGCGTCTTGATCCGCGCGGACTACCGCACGAACCTGGCCGTGACCGCCCAGGCCTTCAAGGGGCGCGACGTGGCCAACAAGGCCGTGCTGGTCCACACCGGCTGGGCGCAGCATTGGGACACGGACGCGTACTTTGAAAACCACCCCTTCCTTACCGAAGATGCGGCTGCATGCCTGCGTGACCACGGCGCAAAGCTCGTGGGCATCGATGCTCTCAATATCGACGACACGCGCGGCAGGAGCAGGCCCGTGCATTCCACATTGCTCCGAGCCGAAGTGCTCATCGTGGAACATCTCTGCAATCTGGAATCCGTGCCGGAGGCAGGTTTCACCTTCAGCGCCATCCCGCCGAAGTTCAAGGGTGTCGGGACCTTTCCAGTCCGCGCGTTCGCGCGGCTTCGCTAGTCGGCGTGCCGCAGCGCCTCAGACGCGAGCGTGTATAATTCTCGCTACCAAGATCCACAGGGAGGGTCTGATGACCGAAGGTCTCACCATTGCGAAGAGCGAAGGCAAGGTGCTGGTCATGCACCTGCGCGGCATGTTGGATGGGCAGACCCACGAGGCGCTCTTTGAGGCTGCGCGGGCGGAACACGCGGCCGGCGTCCGCTTCCTGGTGCTCGACCTGCATGAGCTCGAAGTGATCACCAGCGCCGGCCTGGGCGCCCTGCACAATATCTACAAGCTTTTCACGCCCAAGGCGGAGATCGATGTCTGGGAAAAAGAGAAGCACGGCGAGCCGTACAAGTCGGCCTACTTCAAACTGGCCGCGGCGCCTTCAAACATCTACTATGTCCTGAACATCGCCGGATTCTTGAGCAACATCCTGGTCTACCCGGACCTGCCGGGGGCGCTGGGATCCTTCGCTGGCTGAAGGCCGACCCCCGCAAATCAAAGAGACCGAGGGCTCACCCTCGGTCTCTCTTTTTCCCAGTCGGCTCTGTCCGGGGATTTCCCTGGCGGTCCAGGATCGTGCTTTCCCAGGCGGCCGGATCCTCAACGGGTTCCAGGTGCGTGGTCACCAGGGCCTGCGGCAGCGCCTCGCGGATCTCAGACTCGATCGTCTCCAGCAGGTCGTGCCCGCGTTGCACGCTCCATTTGCCCGGAACAAGAACATGCACCGAGATGAACTGCGTCGCCCCCGCTTGCCTGGTTCGCAGGTCGTGGTACCGCATGCCGCTGGAGGTCCGCCTGCTTAGAATCCCGGCTACCTTGGATTGATCTGCCGCGGGGATGGCGGTGTCCATGAGCCCCAGGACTGACCGTCGTACGAGACCGATGCCCGACCATATGATGTTGATGGCCACGCCGATCGCGATCAGCGGATCCAGGATCTGCCACCCCGTGAACGCCACCACGCCGAGTGCAACCAGGACTCCACCGGAGGTCCACACGTCGGTCATCAAGTGCAGGGCATCCGCTTCCAGTGTAATGGAGTGATAGCGCCGGCCGGCCTGCACCAGCACGGAGGCCACGCCCAGGTTGATCACGGAGGCCGCCGTCGATAATACGATACCGAAGCCCAGACTTTCGAGTGGGCGGGGCACCAGCAGCCGCCCCGCGGCACTCCAGGTAATGCTGGCGGCAGCCACGAGGATCAGGGCCCCCTCCACGCCGCTCGAGAAATACTCCGCCTTGCTGTGGCCGAAGGCATGCTCTTCATCCGGTGGCCGTGCCGCGATTGTGAGCATGAAGAGCGCTGTGATCGCCGCGATCAGGTTCACGCCGGATTCCATGGCATCCGACAGCAGGCCAACCGATCGTGTCAGCACGAAGGCCAGGGTCTTCAGGCCGATCGTGACCACCGCGGCCGCGATGGAAAGCCACGCGTAGCGCGTGAGTCGAGCGCGGTCCATCAGCGCATCGGCGTTTGGGGCCGGATTTTTGGTGCCGGTGTGCGACATACAGTCCTCAGTTACTGGATTGAGGCCGCCTGTCGTAGGCTTTGTTTTGACCGCAAGGGGGAAAAGTCGCGGCTACGACTTTGAGATTCTGGCGCCGATGGGGGAATGATACCTACTTGGCTTTGCGATGTACAGGGAGGAACACTGAGAATCCACGACTCACGCCGCAGGCGCATAGGTCCCGGCGCGGCAGGGTAGTCCTTCCGTGCGTCGACCTACTGTATCACGCCTAGCTTCTTGCCCACCTTGGCGAAGGCCTCCAGCCCCTGGCCCAGGTCGTCGCGGTCGTGCGCCGCGGAGATCATCACGCGGATGCGCGCCTTGCCCTTTGGCACCGTGGGAAAGCCAATGGCCATGGCGAACACGCCGTTCTCGAAGAGCTCGCGGCTGAACTGCTGGGCCAGCGGAGCCTCGCCCAGCATCACCGGCGTGATCGGCGTCTCGCTCAGGCCTGTATCGAAGCCCAGCTTCTTCATCTCGGCTTTGAAGAACTTCGCGTTGTCCCACAGTCGATCCACCAGTTCGGTGGATGCCTCCAGCAGGTCGATGGCCGCCATGCAGGCGCCGGCATCCGGCGCGGTCACGGCCGAGGAGAACAGGAAAGGTCGGCCGCGCTGGCGTAGCCATTCGACGATTGTCCTGTTCCCCGCCACCAAGCCCCCGACCACCCCAAATGCCTTGGAAAGCGTCCCAACCTCGATATCCACTTTGCCGTGCAGTCCGAAATGGTCCACAATGCCGCGCCCGCCCTTGCCCAGGACGCCTTCACCGTGCGCGTCGTCTACCATGAACATCAGATCATGCTTCTTTGCTACCTCGTACAGGGCAGGCAGCGGAGCGATGTCGCCGTCCATGCTGAACACGCCGTCCGTCACCAGCAGGGCGCGGCGGTACGAGCCGGCGTTTTCTTTGGTCGCAGCCTCCAGCGCGGCCGGATCATTGTGCTCGTAGGCCACGATCCGCGCCCCGGACAGGCGGCAGCCGTCAATGATCGAGGCATGATTGAGCCGGTCCGAGAAGATCACATCCTCTTTGCCGACCAGCGCCGCGATCGCGCCAAGGTTGGCAGCAAATCCGGATTGAAAGGTGATCACGTCCTCCGCGCCTTTGAAGCGCCTCAGGCGCTTCTCGAGTTCCACATGCAGGTCGGTCGTCCCGGCGATCGAGCGCACGGCTGCCGGACCGACACCGTATTTCTTCGTCGCGTCCTTGGCGGCCTCCACCAGCTTGGGGTGATTCGCAAGACCGAGATAGTTGTTCGAACAGAAGTTGAGCACTTCCTTCCCGTCCACAACCAGTCTGGCGCCCTGTGCTGATCCTATGGTGCGGATGCGGTTGTATAGGCCCTGGTCTTTCAGGTCGTCGATCTCCTGCGTGAGCCAAGCGAGTGTGGACATGCTATTCTCCTGAATCAGGATGTCTGCGAATTCATTATAGCGGCGCCTTGGGCCGCGAACGTCACCTCTTGGAAGTGAGATTCGCACCGGATTTTCTGGCTGGCCTTCCGGGGTCGCGGGCCCGCGCCGCCCCTTCGCTCGACGCCATGACCTGAACGGTATCGTCCTGCGCCAGGATGCCGAGCTCAGCCAGGGCCGCTATGACCCTGGCTTGCGCGCCGCTCCTGATGATGATTGCGGTGGGGCCGAGCGGCTGGCCCAGGAACCTTGCAGCTTTTGAGCGCCGCAGCTCCTTGATGATCTCTGCCCGGCTCACGCGCAGCACGACCTGGGTTTCGGTGCGCGCCTCTGTGCCGGCGCTCTCCCAGCGATGGAGCGCCTTGGTGACCGCCGCGGGGATGCCCGCATCTCCGTGCTTGGCCAGCAGCGTCACCAGGTGTTCGACTTTGAGGCCCTGCTTTGACGCCCGCTCGAGAGCGCCGGGGCTGATGCGATAGCGATACTCCTCGGGGCCCTGCTCCTCCCAATCGCAGAATCGCGCCAGTTGGTAGCGGACCGCTCGCGGCGCCCGGCGCGGGGCGGTGATCCTGCCCTGCGAGTTGATGTGCAATCTGGCGTTCTCGGCCGGGGCAAATGGGGACGGTCGCACCTCTGGTTTCCGGAAAGCCGACGCTGTCTCGCTCTCACCCGCGCTGGCAATATCGACCAGGCCGAGTCGGTGAAGCACATCAGTGATGAGAAAGCGGATCAGCGCGCCATCGACCTGATCCCAGCTCGGGAAGCCGCGCAGATAACTGCCGTCCGCGGCCTTCTTGATGAACCATGATTCGTAGTCGCCGGCGGGCCGTTGAAAGTCGGCGTGCTGCTGCTTGACGTCGCCGACGAACGCCCGCAGGCTCCACCAGGTCTGCGACGGAATTGCGTCCAGTCGGCTCTGGACGAACTGGCGCACGGCGCGCGGCTCATTGACCCACGGGCCCTCACAGATCAGGGTCGGCACCAGGCGCAGTTCATTGAAAGCCTCGCTGGCGCGCCAGGCATCCACCAGCATGCGCACAGCCTCGTCCCGACGCATTTCGAGGAAAGCCTTGACCTGCGCCGCCTGAGGGACACCCTGTTGCAGTATTCCCGCCGCCTCCAGCAGGGCGCGCAGGATCGGATCTGCGGGCGCAGGGCGATCGATGCGCAAGGCAGCCAGCAGAGTGGTGGCCTCGTCAAGTATGCGGTCGCTCGCAGCGAACTCGCGGCTTCGCTCGGCCGGGGTCGCCGGACGGCCAAGTGGCGCAGTCGACGCGGACGACCCCGGCGCGCGCTGCCGGAAGATACCGAGCAGCTCGTCCGGGATGTAGGCGAATTCCTGCGGGCCCTTGCCCGTATCGAAGAAGGCTCGGCCAAGCATGGCGCGATAGAACAAGGCCTCCGCCGCTGAGGCGGGGTGCAAATGCGGCTTCTCGCGGTCGCGGCGCCCGGCCCCCATCTCGCGGACATCGCCGAATTGGCGCACGAAGGCCGCCCACGGAAGGCGCCCCGCCGATTGTCCCAGAGCATTCAAAGCCGCTCGCGATGGCGAATCGAGCGACTCGATCATCTCGCCGGCCAGCCGGGGGTCGAGCATGGCGGAGGCCACACCTTCGGCTCCGGTGTCGACGTCATTTGGCTTCGGGTCCAGCCCCCAAAGCTCGGCCACGATGAGCAGGTGTCCGAGATCCTGGGATCGCAGCAATTGAAGCAGGTCGGGCATTGTGTACGAGAGCGGAACAAAGTGCCGGACGGATTTCGGACGCGGCCGATCAGCCGCGCACGACCTTCAGCGCTCCCGGCAGCACCTCAAGCGTCAACTCGCGCAGATTGCTGCCGAAGCTGCTGTAGATCTCGCCATCTGCATGGATATAGAGCGGGCGGTCCGCGCTTACCGACATCCTCTTGCACGAGCCCAAAGTCACCTCCTTGAAGGTGCCGTGCGTGCCCTTCATCACTTCGGGCACGATGCGAAACATCGTCAGGCGGCTGCACTTCTCGATCATGGCATAGTGCAGGATCCCGTCATCTGGCCTGGCAGCCGGTGCGACGAGAAAGCCGCCCCCCTCGCGGGGGCCATTGCACATGACCAGCATCAGGTTTCTCTGCTCGCTCCGGACGCCGTCCGCCTCGATCTCCATGCGGGCGGGGTCGTGATTGAGGATGATGGTCTGGATGACCGCCGTCAGATACATCAGGAAGCCGCGCAGGATTGGCAGCTTGTGCGACCGGATGGTGACGACCGCATCGAAACCGATGCCGAGTGTATTGTCGAAGTACTCCCTGCGGCCGTGCTCATCGGTCATCACGCCCACGTCCACCGCCGAGGGCGCGCCATTCAGCGCGTGCGCCAAGGCGCGATCCGACTGCATCGGAACGCCGATGGCATGAGCGAAGTCGTTCCCTGAGCCGACCGGCACCACGCCTAGGATCGGACGCTTGCCCTCCGGCAGCTGCATCAGGCCGTTCACGACCTCGTGCACGGTGCCGTCGCCGCCAATGGCGATGACCATCTCGTAGCCCTGTTCGCCGGCCTGCTTGGCCAGTTCGGTGGCATGCGTTGGATAGACCGTGCCGCTCCAATCGGCATTGCCGTACTCATTGATCATCGGCCGCAGATCGTTGGCAACGCTCCAGGCGTTGCGCATATCGGCCATCGGGTTCAAGATGATCTTGACCTTGCGAGACATGCCGCGTTTCCTCCCGGTCGGCTCTCAGTCTCTGTGCGAGCCGCAACCTATGTCGGTCTCCTCAGCCTGTCCAATGCTTTCCGCATCCGCTCCAGGCCTGCGGTGATCTTATCTGTGGACGTCGCGTAGGACAGCCGCAGATAGCCCTCCCCGTATTGACCGAACGAGGAGCCTGGCAGCACCGCCACACCTGCCTGCTCCAGAAGCACGTCGGTCAGCTCGGCGGACTTGCGGCCGAATGCCTTGATATTTGGAAACACGTAGAACGCGCCGAGCGGAGTGCGACAAGTTACGCCTGCCATGCTGCGCAGGCCCTCGACGATCTGGTCACGCCGCTTCTGATACTCGCGCACCATTCCAGCCGCCTGCTCCTGTGGACCCGTGAGCGCCTCGATGCCGGCGATCTGCGTGAATTGCGCCGTGGAGCCCAGCGAGTGCGTGAGCAGCAGATTCAACTTCCTGGCAAGCCCCACAGGCATGATGCCGTACCCCAGCCGCCAGCCGGTCCTGGCATAGGTCTTGGAGAAGCCATCCACGATGATGCTGCGCTCCAGCATGCCGGGTAGCGCGGCGATGGTCGCGGCCGTTTGGCCTTCGTAGACCAGGCCCGCATAGATCTCGTCCGACAATACCCAGCAGTCGTGCTTCATGGCGGCCGCGGCGATGTGCGCCAGGTCCGCGGGCGGGATAATTCCGCCCGTCGGATTGCCCGGCGAGTTCAGAACGATCAGCCGTGTCCTGTCGCTGATCAGGCGGTCGAAGGCCCGGATATCGAACGAAAAGTCGCTCTCCTCCTCCAGCGGTACAGGCACGGGCGTGCCGCCCGCGACCTCGATCATCGCCCTGTAGGTCGGGAAACCCGGATCAGGATAGATCACCTCATCTCCGGGTTCGATGAGCGCCAGTGCGGTGAAGAACAGATTCGGCTTGGCGCCGGGGCTGACGATGACCTGGTCCGGAAGAAAACGCAGGCCGCGTTGCGCGCCCGCGGCTACGGCGATGGCTTCCCTCAGGGCCGGCATGCCCGAGGGTGCCGTGTAGCGCGTATGACCATCGGCGATGGCCTGGCGGCCCGCCTCACGGATATTCGAGAACGTTTCGAAGTCCGGCTGACCTATTTCAAAGTGGATGATGTCCCGGCCCGCAGCCTCCAGTGCCTGGGCGCGCGCCAACACCTGATACGCGCCTTCCGGAGCCAGGTTGTCCGTCCGATGGGCGAAGGTGTCAGCGACTTTCAATTCGATGCACTCCTGCGGTCGCTGTCGCCAGCTGCACGACGGCCTCCAGCACGCGGTCATAGCCGGCGAAAGGGAACGTGTCGCTCTTGACGACGTCGTTATCGTATGAGTTGGCCCATAGGTCGAAATCGCTGGCGGGGAAGGCGTCCGTGCACTGCATGCGCGCTCAGCGGCGGCTACGCGCCCAGTTCTTCGAAAGACATGGTCAATTGATACGGCCCGGACTTGCAGTAGTACACCCGGTACGGCGCGCCCTCCCGGAATGCCCGGCTCATGTCATCGGTGAATGAGAACCTGCGATTGCCCACGAAGCCCGGCGCGATCGGTGCCGAGGCCATGGAGCAGCCGCGGATGCCGCGCGCCGTGCCCTGCAGCCAGCCCCTTTGCCGGTCCGTCAGGTAGCCGCGCTGATTGGCCCTCAGGTCCTCCGGCGTCAACTCAAAGATGGCCACACTCCCCGGCGAATATTCTTCGCCCGGGCCGGCTTCTGGAACTTGGGCGCCGGATCTCTTCTTTGCGGGCATGGCCTAGGACCACCTCCAGGTTGTGCTGTCTTTGCCGTCCTCGATGGTGATCCCTAGCGCGGTAAGCCTGTCGCGGATGAGATCCGACAACGCCCAGAGTTTCTGCTTCCTGACTTCGCCGCGAACTTCGATCAGCAGCGCAACGAACGGATCCGCCTGGGCTGAGCCCAGCTTCTCGCTCAGCCGCAATCCTAGCACGCTGGTGAGCTCGCGCAGCACCTGCTGCGCCGGCTTGAGTTGCTCATCTGTCGCGCCTTGATCGCGGGCGCCGTTGATCGACTTGACGAGATTGGAGAGCGCCGCCAGCGCCACCGGCGTGTTGAAGTCGTCGTCCATGGCGTCAGTGAAGGCCTGCCGCGTGGCATCGCCCAGCGCCTCGAACCCTGCATCCGCCTCCGCCGCCAGGCCGGCAGCCGATGAGGCCGCCGGCCGCAACCCCGATTGCAGGCGGGCCACATTCTTCTCAGCCGCGTCCAGCGTCTCCTCGTTGAACAGCAGCGGGGCGCGGTACGAGCCGCTCAGCACCAGCATGCGCATCGCGTCCGCATCGCGCTTGGACAGGAATTCCTTGATGCCGACGATGTTGCCGATCGACTTGGACATCTTCTCGCCCGCTAACTGCAGCATGCCGTTGTGCACCCAGTAGCGCGCAAAGCGCTTTCCGGTGAAGGACTCGCTTTGGGCGATCTCGTTCTCATGGTGCGGGAAGACCAGGTCGTTCCCGCCGCCGTGAATGTCGATCTCCTCGCCCAGCTCAGCCAGGTTCATGGCGGAGCATTCGATGTGCCAGCCGGGACGGCCCTTGCCCCACGGCGAATCCCACGCCGGCTCGCCAGGCTTGGCAGCTTTCCACAGCGCGAAATCCATGGGGTGCTCTTTGGCCTCACCGACCTCGATGCGCGCGCCGGCCTGCATCTCGTCCAGCTTTCGGCCTGAGAGCTTCCCGTACTGCGTGTCCTTTGTGACGCGGAAGTACACGTCTCTATTGTGTGCCGCGTAGGCGTAACCCTTGTCCACCAGGCCCTGCACCATCGACAGGATCTTGTCCATGGTCTGCGTGGCGCGCGGGTTGCTGGTCGCCGGCAGGATGTTCAGGTCGCGCAGGTTCTGGGCGTAGTCGTTGATGTAGCGCTGAGCCAGCTTTGATGGATCTTGGTTCAGCTGGTTGGCACGGGCGATGATCTTGTCGTCCACGTCGGTGTAATTCATTACGTGACGGACCTGGTAGCCGCGGTATTCGAGGTAGCGGCGGATGATATCAAAGACCAGCGCAGACATGGCGTGCCCGACATGCGCCTCGTTGTAGACCGTCACGCCGCACACATACATGCGCACGACGTTGGGCTCGAGCGTTTCGAAGTCTTCCTTCTTGCGCGTCAGTGTGTTGTAGATGCGAAGCATTCTCTGCCTTCCAGCCTCGATACAGGACCGGCGCCGTAACCGGCAGACGACTCGCCGCTGCTACTTGCCGCCCTGACCGGAGGGCCGCCTGCGCGACCTGTCGTTGGCTTCCTCAACGCGGCCGAAAATCATCCGGCCAGCCGCGGTCTGCAGCACCTTGGTCACGTGGACGTCCATGTACTCGCCGATGTACTCCTTGCCGTTCTCCACCACCACCATAGTGCCGTCGTCCATGTAGCCCACGCCCTGGCCGGCCTCTTTGCCCTCCTGGAAGACGTTGATGTTCAGTACCTCGCCCGGCAGCACCACCGACTTGACCGCGTTGGCCAGCTCGTTGATGTTCAGCACGGTGACGCCCTGCAGCTCCGCCACGCGGTTCAAGTTGTAGTCGTTGGTCAGCACCGGGCTCTTCAGTTGCTTTCCCAACACAACCAGCTTGTCATCCACTTCGCGGACGCCGGCCACGTCGATGTCGCTGATGCGCACCAGCACATTGGGCAGCTTCTGCAGCTCGGTGAGCACTTCCATGCCGCGTCGTCCGCGCTGACGCCGCAGCCCGTCCGGCGAATCGGCGATGTACTGCAGCTCGTTGAGCACAAAGCGCGGGATGAGCAGCGTCCCCGGCAGGAAACCGGTGCGCGCGATGTCGGCCACGCGGCCGTCGATGATCACGCTGGTGTCAAGCAGGATCGTGCGGTTGAGGTTGGTCCAGGAGGATGCCGCGCCGCCTTCGCTCCGCCCGCTCAGGCTGCCGAACAGGCTCATGATGTCGCCCTGGCGCATCACGAACAACGACACGCCAAAGTAGCTGAAGAGGATCACGCCGATGAACGGCAGCACGCTGCCGAACGGCTGGGGCAAATTGGACAGCGGGAAGGCCAACAGGGTGGCGATCAGCAGGCCCACCACCAAGCCCCCGAGGCCTGCGAACAGGGTCTCCGCGGACATGCGCCCAAGCAGGCCGCGCAACGCCCTCGCGGGACGCGTGGTGAAGTATGGTGTCAGGATCAGGCCTACCAGCGCGCCGACCATGGCCAGGCCGAAGGTGTAACGGAGCACCTCGGTTGGATTGTATGCTGCGAGATCGAACCCAAAGAAGCCCCCTGCAAAGCCAAAAATGAACATGAAAATAATGCGCAGAAAAAATTCCGTGCTCATGAATGCTCCTCAGTTTGTAACGTACTGGATGAAGATACACATAATAGCATGCGCGGCGTGTCCCGTCAATTCGCCCATGCTTCCCATGCGCGCTTGGGGCGCCGAGCGCCCAGGGGACGCGTACATCGGACTTCCCAGCTTCCTCACCCGTCAAAATCAGACCGCTCTGCTCGGCCCCCTCATTTCTTGTGCCCCCCGAAAGAGACGAGATGGACGTTCTCGCCAATCGATCTTCCTTCGGTTGACTCCCCTCTCCCGGGCTGGGGCGAGGGGCTGGAGTGAGTCCGTGCGCCCTGGACAGGGAGGCCGGGGGCCAAGCCTCTTCCCGGCACGGCCCAGGTGAACAAAAGTATAATCAGCCGCCTATGGCGATAGACCAATTCGGCCGCAAGATCCACTACTTGCGCATCAGCCTCACCGACCACTGCAACCTGCGCTGCATCTACTGCATGCCGGAGGACCAGACCTTCCGTCCGAATCCCGAGCTCATGCAAGACGATGAGATCGCGTTGCTCACGCGCCTATTCGCCGGCCTGGGCTTCGACAAGGTCCGTCTGACGGGCGGCGAGCCCACGGTGCGCAACCGCGTCGTCGAGATCGTGCGCAGCATTGCCTCCACGCCGGGAATCGAGTCCGTGTCCATGACCACCAACGGCATCCTGCTCAAGAAACTGGCGGGGCCGCTGGCGCAGGCCGGGCTCAAACGCGTGAACGTGAGCATCGACACGCTGGACGCCGACAAGTTCCAGCGTCTGACGCGTTGGGGCAAGCTGCAGGACGTCTGGGACGGCATCCTGGCGGCGGAGCAGGCCGGCATGCGGCCCGTCAAGCTCAACGCGGTCGTGGTCAAGGGATACAACGAAAACGACGTCATCGACCTGGCGAGGCTCACCATCGATCGGCCGTGGCAGGTGCGCTTCATTGAGATGATGCCCTTCGCTGGCGTCACCGACGTACAGACCGGGCAGATCATCACCGCCCGGCAGATCCAGGAGCGCATCGAGTCCGGCGTGGGCAAGCTGGAGCTTTCCAATGCTGGGCAGCTGGATGGCGAGGCGCGCATCTTTCACATTCCGGGCGCCCGGGGCAACGTGGGCTTCATCTCATCTGTTACCGCGCCGTTTTGCGACTCATGCAATCGGGCGCGCCTCACTGCCGACGGCCGGCTGCGGTTGTGCCTGTTGCGCGAGAACGAGGTCGATCTGCTCACACCGCTGCGCCTCGGTGCCTCGCTCGAGGACCTGCGGCGGCTTATTCTCGATGGCATCTGGCTCAAGCCCTGGGGCCACGGCCTGGCGGAGGGCGTCATTCCGTTGAATCGCGTAATGAACGAGATCGGCGGGTGAGAATCCAATTGCGTCGTTGCGAGCGTACCGAAACAATCTCCTCCTTGATCAGGGAGGAGATTGCTTTGCAGAAGAGCGGCCCTTCGCCCTGGAGAACGCCCCGAAAAGACACGGGGCAGGCATGACCTTCGGCGATGGCGGTGAGGCCTGATGATCAAAGCCATATTCTTTGACCTCGACGGCACGATCCGTCACAACGATCCCCGCGGTAGCGATGTCTTCGCGGAGCATGCCGCGGCGCTGGGCCTGCGCATCCGCGCTGACGACCGGCTGCGCGCTATGCGCTGGGAGCACTACTACTGGGCGAACTCGCGGGACCTGCGGGACGACCAGGGCCGCTATGGCCGCATGAGCGAGGACTTCTGGAGACGGTACTCGCTCAGGCAGCTGGTCGCCCTTGGGGCCTCCAGTAAGCAGGCGCTTGAGTTCGCCCAGACGATGACACAGTATATGTCGGACGCCTACAAGCCCCGCAGCGTCGTGCCGGACGAACTCCACGGCGTCCTCAAGCGCCTGCAGGAGTCAGACTACCCGCTGGGCGTGATCTCGAATCGGGACAAACCCATTCAGGATGAGATCGCGGAGCTCGGACTGGCACCTTACTTCGCCTTCTCGCTCGCCAGCGGCGAGATCGGCGCGTGGAAGCCTGAGCCGGAGATCTTCGATGATCCCGAGTGCGCCGTCATCAAGTCGTTCGCCCAGCTGGCGCGCGTGCTTGGTGCAGATGGCGCTGTGCCTAACACCCCGCGGAGCGCGGGGCAAGCTCCGGTCACCAAGGACACGACGACCAGCAGCACGGCGCGCGGGAACTTCGAATAGCTGATAGCGGATCGCTGACTGCTGATAGCTGATCGCTGCCTACCGATTGAATATCACGAACACCCCCTGGTAGACCACGAACGACAGCAGCCCCAGCAGTATCGCGGGCCCGGCCTTAAGTCGCTGCGCAGCGCCGATGGCTTTGGGGTGGAGCACGACGAAGAGCACGCCGTATAGCCCGTAGAAGATCCAAAGGACGAGGCGCCAGATGGTGGGGGAGTTTAGTTGCGCATCATACCATCTCAGGTCCAGCAGGCCGATGGCGCCGATGAATGTCTCCGGCAGATCATGCAGCAGCGAGGCCAGCGAGGCGATGCCTGTGGCGAAGCCCAGCGCGCTCAAGTTATCCTCGAACGTCCCCTTGCCGCCGAAGAACTTGCCCAGCAGCTGCGCCACGCCCGCCGCCAGGATCCAGCAGCCGAACATGCTGGGGAACAGGAACCAGCGGTTGTATTGATAGTAGACGTCCGCCGGGACATCGAGGAACGGCTTGAACGACGAGGGCGCGCCGCCGCCGATGGCCAGGAACACGTACACCAGCGTGTACAGGACGGCGTTGATCACCATCGCCCACGCGCCGAACTGCACGCGGCGCGGGTCGCGCATCAGCGCGTCGAAGGTGGGCCGGGGGCGCAGCAGCGTGCCGAGGTAGTACTGTCCGAAGAAGGGGAGAGGTTTGGCAGGCATAGTGCTATCTCAAGATCTCCCAAACGGTGGCACCCGAGCTAAAGAGATTGGGCGTGTATTGGATCCTGACGGCGTTCCCTATGACGCCTGTCCAGCACAGACTGCCTTTGAGCCTATCGCCGGGAAGCACCTTGCCGTCGAGCTGCCCCCCCGGGCAGTCGAAGATGTCCTGCTCCAGCTGAGTCCCATCCATGAGCCGTGCGTCGAAGCTCAAGAGCGAACTCACGTTCACGTCCTGTGAGCCTGTATTCTCGACGGTGAAGTTGGTCTGCAGTTGCGTGGCGACGATCTGGGCGCTATTCAGCACGATGGTGTGGTCATTGAGTTGGATCACATCGCCCACGTGATAGATGGTCTGAGGCGCAGCGGATGGCGCCGCGGCTGGCACGTCTGGGGCTATGGTCCCGATCTGCACGCCGGCGTTGGACGAGCCGCAGGCGAGAGAAGCCGCAATGAGGGCGCAGGTGCCGAGGTAGTACTGGCTGAAGGAAGGGCGGTGAGGCGTACTCGCGCGCGGCGCCACTACGAGCCGATCAAGCTCTGCCAGGTATTCGGACCCACGATGCCGTCGACCGCCAGATCATGGTCGTCCTGGAAGTCCTTCACCGCCGTGCTGGTGGCCGGACCGAAATCGCCATCCAGCGCCAGGCCGTATCCGTATTTCTCATTCAGCAGTTGTTGCAGTGCGCGCACCGCCTGCCCGTTGTTGCCCTGCTGCACCTGAATGATGAGCTTGGCCCACGTCAGAGGACCGACGATGCCGTCCTGGACCAGGCCGTTCAGGCCCTGGAAATGCTGCACTTTGGATTTGGTAATGGGGCCGAAGGCGCCGTCCACGGTGAGATCCTCGCCGTGCGCCTTCAGTAGATGCTGAAGTGCGGCAACTTCCGGGCCGCTAGCGCCGTTCTTTGTGAGGGGCCAGGATGGCAGCCCTACTACAGCGGCTTTCGCCTTGATCTGCACCCAGAAGGGCCCCGTCGATAGGCCGAAGATCACGCCGCCGGGTTCGCGCAATTTCCAGTTGCCCTTGTACGTACCAGCGCTGCCGGGCGCGTGCAGATCCACGGAGAGATCTATGGTCTGCCCGGGAGCGACCGTGCCGTTGGTTAACTGCTGCGAGGCGGGACCGCCCATCTGGTCGCCGGAGTCGAAGACGACCTGATAGCCCGAGGTCCAGCCGCACGAGCCGACGTTCTTCAGCCTCCAGGTCTTCGTGAAGGCCTGATTGAGGTCGAGGCCGGTGTTGTCCGGGATGGTGACGTCGGTGACGAAGGAAGCCAAATTGCAGGGCACGGACGTGTTGGCCGCGGTCGCGGCAGCCGGCTGGGTGGATGTGGAGGTCGCGGATGCGGTGGCCGCTGGCTGCGCCGTAGGGCTGGGGGCTGCCGCAGTGATGGTCTGGGCGACCAGCGTCATCAGTGCGTCGGCTTCGGTTCCCGCCTGGCCGCCCGGAAGGTTGCAGGCCAATATCGAAATCAACAGTGCGGCGATCGCTATCGGCAAGGTGCGTCTCATGGCTCTCTCCTCTTAGGGCACCAGTGTACCGGACTTGGCGGGATTATTCAACCGGACACGCGGGTGGGGGTCCCTGGGCCTCACCCGGCCTGTGGCCACCCTCTCCAAATGGAAAAGGCACAATTTGGAGAGGGGAACGCGGCGCGCCCGAGCGGCAGGGGGGCGGCAATTGTGTCGCGGAACGAATCAAGGGCGAATGGCCCTCCGGGCAACGAGGAGGGCAGCGTAATTCGGTTGTTAAGGTTGGGGCTGGGCCTCACCCGGCCTGCGGCCACCCTCTCCAAATGGAAAAGGCACAATTTGGAGAGGGGAACGCGGCGCGCCCGAGCGGCAGGGGGGCGGCAATTGTGTCGCGGAACGAATCAAGGGCGAATG